>BNJU01000932.1_pt1 | contig 206625 bp, 234 predicted proteins | sample 8539281 | NCBI WGS metagenome assembly BNJU01 (sample SAMD00202456, study PRJDB9452) | human saliva metagenome | isolation source: human saliva | place: Japan | reverse complement strand
CCACTATTATGCAAATTGCATATACGCTACTTAATATTGCAAAAATCGATAAAATTGGTATTTACTACAACTTTTCTTTGTTTTTTAGCCTTGTTTTTTTAATGTTTTTGTTTTTTTAGCAGTCCAATAAAAAAGAGAGCAACCACATAAAGCAGTCGCTCTCTAGCTTCTTATTTCGTACCGTTCTTTACACGATTCTTCCTAGTGATAATCACCCCTGCCGATATAAGCACGAGTATCACCCCTGCGATATACAGTACGGTTCTCCCAAGACCGCCAGTCTCAGGTAGTAGGAACCTCATATTCTCAGTATTTTTGATTGTAATAGTTCCTGATGAAACCGCTGCATCCTTTGGCGTCTGAACTTCTGCACCGTTACTATTGCTGTAGCTAGTACCGTAATCTGGCACGGCCGTCTCAACTACGTAGTAACCGTAAGTAACGTCATCGCCATTGTCCGATTTTCCTGACACCGGTAAATCCGTATAGGTTTTCGTCCAGTTATCTGAAGCTGACAGTGTCTCTCCAGCCTTATATACCTTCTCTGAAGTCGTCCCGTTCGCACTCGTCGAAACCTGCATCAAGTTGTAGGTGATTGACCCAGCTGAGCGCTGCACCTCTTGTCCATCAACATCAAACCACTTCTTGTTAACAGTAATTCTGGTCTTAAGCTTTTCGTTCTTAACTTTAAATGTCATACTAGTTCCGCTTAAGGTTACTAGTGGATTGGTCGAAGTCTGCGTGATAGTGAACTTTTTGTTCTGTTCCTCAATCTTAAAGGCAATCGGTCCATCTAATGACTTGTAGCCTGTCGGCGTCTTCTCCTCCGTGAGGCGATATTCGCCAGCACTTAGCCCTTCGAACTTGAACTGCGAGATATTCTGGTTTCTGCCGACATACATAGGTGTAAATGATGCATCATCAAGCTTCTCAAGCTTGAATACAGCTCCGTTAAGCGCTGTCTCTGACTCGTCCACCTTAAGCACATTGATTTCAGTCGTTCTGTTCAGCTCGAACGAAACCAGCTGCTGGTATGGCTGAGAATGTTTGCCAGTCATCTCTGTAATATATGTCTTGACCTTAACGGATTTCATCTCCGCATCAGAAACCTTCTTGCTCTCGGATAGGATGTGGCTAACTGCCGTCTTCATCCTGGTGTACTCATTAGAGCCCAGACTATATGTTTTTATATCATCCAGGCTATTTGAGTAGTACCAAAATGCCTCCTGCATCGTTTTATAGTATCCATAATCCTGGTCGTGATCTACTGAATCTCTCCAGAATCCCGCATCGTTGAGTCCGTAATCCTTCAGGAGTTCATCCTTGTGCGTTTCGCAGTAGTAATAAATCTTACGCATTGCGTCGTAGAGCTCTTTTTTACCAACTCTAGGTCTCTGAGCTGATCTATATAGAGCATCCGCATCGTTGATGTACTCCTTATATACGGCATTGTCTCCGAAGCCCGGGAAAGTATCCTCTGCTCTAATGCAAATGCCTCTACCCCAGATGAGCTTTCGTTGCTCTTGGACACTTTGATCTTATCTCCGTATCCTACAAATCCGTAGTATTCATTAGCAGCAAGCGGTTTATCTTGTTCACCAACCTTCTTCAGAATTGCAGTATTACCGCCCTTTGTAAACCTTATGAATAGCTTTCCATCCTCATTAGAGAAATAGAATTCAGCTACATTGCCTGTAGGAAGCTGGTATTTGCTCGGTGCACTCTTAATTTTCAGCTTATACTTCTTATTAAGCTCGATATCACGCTTTGTAATATCGATATCGTACCTATTCCCAGCCCCAGGCTTGGCCTGAATGCTTATGGCAGTGTCGCCGTTATCGCCTTCCTTTGTTAGTTCAAAGGTTACAGGCTTAACTGCAGCGCCAGACGTATCCTGTACAAAGAATCCCATTCCGACTTTTGCAGACTCAGCAGTTTGACGGAGGACTATGCCTCCACTACCTTTAGTGAAGTGAATTCCCGATGTGTCGAAGTAAAACTCCGCAACACTCTGAACTGGCCTCTCGTATCCTTGTGGTACATTTTTTATGTACATCTTATATGTAGTGTTTAGCTTTAGCCCTGTAAATTCAACATCTGGTTTCACAAAGCTCACAAAACCATTTTTATTTAGCTTTTCAGAACCACCGCTCACTTCCATGAGGTTGTACTGTACCTGCCCCATTATATTTTCGCCAGTGTGAGACCGTATACTGAACTTCACATAGGTTTCTGGAGCCCCTGCTCTAAGTGCTCTGACATGTCTAGCCCGAGTTGTGCGTGTCGCGTTTTCCTGTGCATACGTAGCAATCGGAAACATCTGTATCAAGATGGCGAGGATTATCAGCAAGGAAGAGAGCTTTTTCATTAAAGTCTTCTTATTCATCAGCTCACTCCTCCCATCTTATTCTTTCTCCTCAGTACGAGGAGGGTCATAAGTCCGACGCTGAGCATCAGTGACCCGCTCCACCAGAACAGTTCGCTGTTATCACCAGTCTTTACCTTCTTGGTGATTTTAGGCTTCTGCTTCTTCTGTACCTCAGGCTTTGGCTTGGCATTCACAACCTTGTTCCAAACGCCATTCTCAAACCTTGGAGCCATCACTAAGAACGGCTGCATCGTTGTGTAGTCTGCAGCTTCCCCAGTTGCTCCTGTTTGTACCACGAGATACATTCCACTTCTCAAACCTGTAAAACGAACCGTACCGTCACGACCAGTCGTGAGTGTCATCGCATGACTTGCATTACGGCTTTGCCTCTCAAGACGACGCGCTAGCTTTTATCTGAGCATCTACGGTTTTAAGTTCTTCTAAATTCCCATTCCACTGAAACGGAGCTCTTCCGACATAACCAGTCCCTATCTGCTTTCAGATCTGCGACCTGATAGATAGAGTACTGCGCTCCACTTATGGCTTTATGCTCATAAGTCAGCGTAATGTTTAAGCTCGCACTATCATCTGCATATGCAGACATGGGAAGGAAGTATGAAAGATACAAAACTGAAGCATAGAATTAATATTAAAGAAATTCTATTACTTTTCATTTAATCCCTTTCTTTTTCTTCGCCTTTTTGATATACAGCCTTATCAAAACTATCAGAGTTATAACCCCAACAGCTAATATGGCAATATATTTCAGCATGACCATTCTAATAACGTCTTCTACGTTCTGTGTCTTCGTATATTTGGTGCGCTCCCCTCTCACGAGAAGTCTATGCGAGTTGACTCCATAGGGCGTACACGTAATCAGCGTCACGTAGTCTTTGCCCTTTTCGATTTCCAAATCTTCAACTTCATCAGGCAGTACAGTGTTAATCTTGTTAACCTTGTATGCATACACATCGTCAAATACATGGATCATAAAGATGTCGCCATCTTCAAGTTGATCGATATTTGTAAAAAGCTTCGCAGATAGAAGTCCCGTATGGCCTGAAATCAGGCTGTGTGTACTAGGACCACCTACCGGCAGAGAGCTCCCAGGTATATGCCCTGTTGCTATCTGAAGCGAACCTGCATCAACACCATGATATATAGGTATGTATGCCTTGATCTTAGGTATATCCACATACCCCATGATGCCTGTGTCGGTTACATCGAGCAGCTTGTTGTACTGCTCTTTTTCTTCTGGCTTAAGGAAATAACGATTCTTCTTGTTAACCAAAGTTGCGTTATATGCCCTCGCCTCGCTTAGAAGTTGTGCTTTTTTCTCTTTGGATAAATCCTTAGTCTTCTTTACATAGCTCCCGATTGCTCTAGAGGAGTGCAATTCATTGATACAATCGCTGATCGTGGGATAAGCTAAAAGCCCTATCCCTGAAATCAGCATCATTGCCACTATTATGTTGGGGATGATTTTTTTCATCTTGCCCATTGTTACTTAATAGTTGCTTCCTTTCTGCGCTTCATGTATCCGAGTGAACCGATTACGAGAACTGCACCTAGAACGTAGATGAGGTATCTACCCATTCCTCCAGTTTCTGGAAGAGTGAATCCCTTGTTATTAACAACGTCAGTTGAAAGTGTTCCAGCTGTCTTGTCTGCTGTAAATGTTAGAGTTCCAAGGCTCTCTAGCTTAGTTAGCTTTTGGATCGTCGGAAGTCTTGTCGTACTCAGCGTGGATTGTGAACTCAACAGGCTCAATGCTGTTGTAGCCAGTTGAGTCTTTGTCTCCTCGAGCACATACTTTCCCTGCATCTAGACCCTTATATGTAAATGTGGTCTTGTTTGCTTCCATAGTGTTGTTGATAGTGAATCTTGTGATTGCTTCCTTACCAGTGACAGTCTTCTTGTAAAGTGTGAACTCAGCACCAACTAGAGGATCGTTGTTCTCGTCCTTCTTGTTAACGATTACCTTGTATGAGAATACGATATTCTTATCCTTAGGAGTCTTACCGAATTCTCCCCTCTCCACCTCTGTTAGGGTTGTTGGAGTACTCTAGGTAAACTGTATTTGGGTTACCAGCAGAACCGATAACAGCATTGTCATTTAGCTTACAATTGTACTCAACTACGATGCTGCTGTTAGCAGTTGTTGGTGTGTCGAGTGCCTTAAGGTCAGCAAAAGCTACCGTGAAGCTGTTTGAGCCAGCATCCTGTGTAACAGTGTACTTGCTGCTAGCAATCTCTGTTCCGTCGATCTTAACCTTGATTGAAGCTGGGTCTAGAGTCAGACCTGCAGACATCTCATCGTGGAACTTATATGCGTACTTTGTGTACTTGTCATAGTTTGTAGGAAGAGTACCTGTTAGCTTGTAAGGGATTGTGTCGCCGATGTTGTAATCAGCTGCATCCTGCCAAACTCTATCACTGTTCTCCTGAACCTTCTTAACAACTGTAGGTACGTCAAGCTTTGCATTTGTCTCAGTGTCGGATACGATCTTAAGAATGTAAGATGTATATGCACCGTTTCCTTGTTGCTCTGTGAGCTTGCTGTATCCTTAACCAGGTAGTAACCAGGCTCAAGTCCTGTTACTGTCTCGCTTCCGCCAGCTGCAACCTGCTGTGTCTTTGCAGGTGTACCAAGGTGAGACTGAAGGTCATTAGCAAACTCTTCTGCCTTTGTTACGTTAGTAAGTGTCTTTGCCTTTGCACTTGCACTTCCTAGCGATGCCTTAGATGAATCCCTTGATTCCGCTACCCCACTTGATGTTAGTCAGAACCTTTCCCGATAGATCACCCTTGAAAACCTGATAGATTTCAAAAGTGTGTGCAGTCTTACCACCGTTAGTGATCTTAAGACTGTGTGTTGTCGCCGCATAAGTTTTGTCTGGAACAATTACAGACATAGCTAGTAGCAATACCATAACCATTGCTACGATGCAGCTAATTTGCTTTTTTTACTAATCTCTGCATACTCTTTCTCCTTTTGTATAATAATGCATTAACGTTTTAGTGACTCTAGTCACAAGTTTTATAAATAAAGAAAAATGCATAAGCTCAAACCAAACTAGGCTGGAAACTCATGCATCTGTCTCTCTTTATCATTAATATAATAAAGTCCCCTAAATCTCAGCCCTTCTTTTTATTTCACATACCCTTTTAGTAGAAAAAAACTGTCCAAATAACGCGCAATATCTTTATTTGATGACAAATGTATACTAAAAACACACATTTTGTCTATAAAAAGACTAATTTTGTTTACTTTCTAGAAGTTTATCAGATTTATAAATATAAATCAAATTTAAGCAGAAATTGATTCAAAATAATTCTGTACCCGTTGAGTTCACTTAATCTTATGAGTTTAATTTCACAACTTTTTCGGGTTTAGCAAGACTTTTTTTATAAAATTTTACAAATGTTTTTTTAAAAAACAATTTAGACTATTCAGGTATATTTTAGTTATGCTTATGATATAATCCATAAACCACATACAAGGAGGGCGTTATGACAGACTCAAGAAGAACAATCAGAAAGCTCGCAGTGCTAGTATTCACACTCATGCTTATAAACATTTTTTCACTGGGTTCCGTTTTTGCTAGCTACCAACCAGACCCAGTCGAATTCACTAAAAACTCTTGATAATGGACCAGTTCCCGCTGAATACATGGGAAAATTTAAAATAGTTATTAAGGATCCCGAAGGCAACATCCGTAAGCACGAGGATTACGATTCACCACTTACACACGAGCCTTACGAAAATATTGGTAATGGAGGAAACGCTTTTTTTGTATACTTCGATAGTATTGTCTCTTATTATTTAAAAGAAAAACAGCCTGCACCGGAGACAAAATATGTAACTTTTTACAGTAGAAGAGATCCTACAGATGTTCCAGGCATCAAGTATGATAAAACCGTTTATACTGTAAAATGCTACTTCAATGGTTACCCATATTTTGCTGGTAGGTATTCATATGATCTTGACTACGTTGAGATTAACGGAAACTACTATACATATGACGGTGTTAGAATCACCTTCAATCCGGATGGATCAAGGAATTACACAGGTGACAGAAATGGATTTATATCATTTAACAACACCACTATCAAATATGTGACACACACGGTTAAGAAAATCTGGAAGAACGGTTCCGAGTCGTCCGCAAAGGCTCAGCTGTACAAGGACGGCACCGCTTACGGCACACCAGTAGAGCTTAATGCTACAAATAACTGGTCGTACACTTGGAACAACCTCGACGATAGCTATACATGGACTGTTAAAGAACTCGATGTCCCTGCTGGCTACAGCACAAAATCCGATGTCTCGACTGACGGTAAGACGACGACTATCACTAACACAAAGGTGAATCAGCCAGCCTCAATTCAGGGAAAAAACGCCCATGTAAAGTCAAATAGAACTGTAAAGACCGGCGATAATACGCACCTCGCTGCTTGGCTAGTCGTACTTGGGACAGTTATAATCAGCCTCAGCTTTACAATTTATATCAGGAAGAAAGCAAGCTCTTTAAGATAATTAATGTTCTATGGTAAAATATAAGTGAAAAATGATTATCGTTTTAATAGTGGAACTGGTATAAAAATGAGCATAAATAAGATCAAATACATAGCGATAATATCAATGGTTTGTGATCATCTGGCATCCGTGTTTTTTGCACCGGATGCCAGTATTTATATTATCCTTAGATTGATAGGGCGAATAACGGCACCCTCGATGTGCCTTGCACTCGCTGAAGGCTTCGTTCATACATCCAACAGAAAAAGTATTTCTCTAGGCTTCTCACCTTTGCGATAATCGCACAGATACCATTCTCATTCTTCGAGTCGGGAACCTTCACCCTGCCACTTGGCAATGTGCTATTTACATTTGCATGCTCATTTGCCTTGATGGAGGTTGTCGAGAATTGGAAGAAGATTGGCACATTAAAGGGTATTATCGCTGTCATCGTACTACTTGTACTGTCGATGAAGACAGACTGGCTTATATTCGGACCTCTGTTCACACTGTCGATTTATATGAACAAAGAAAATAAGGACCGTCAGGCCATCTGCTATGCGTCCATCAGCGTCCTTAGTTTTTCATTGTCAGCGTTCATGTGTGTAAGCCACGGTCTACCTTGGTACGGTCAGGTGTGGCAGATTGGCACGCTCCTTGTTATCCCGATTATCTATGCTTATAACGGTGAGCGTGGTAGCAAGGCTTCATTTAATAAGTGGTTTTTCTACATCTTCTATCCAGCGCACCTAGTGGTGCTGGGGCTGATGAGGTGGTAGAGAAATTTATTTCTGAAACACCACCAGCCCAATCTCTGTCGGGTGGTCCAGGTACAGCGCTTTTTTAGATGCTTTATTGCCCAGTATCATCTTAGCTATTAGGATGTCTCCACCTGCAGCGATAGTCATCAGTACTCCAGCTGCAAGAAAAAGTATATCAGCCGCCATGCATCCGATTATACATGGCACTATACCTAGTAACAGTCCTGGCATTAAGGCACCCGTTATGTATTCCCACTTTGTTAGCGGCTGACTGCAAGTACAGTACGGTGTTAGGTATTTCCAGATCACACCGAATTCAATATCTTTGAAACCTTTTTTCGTAAATCTGCTCCACGTTACACCGTGAATAAGCTCATGTACCACCGTTAACAATAATAGTAGAGCCAGAACAGTTAGACCTGAACTAGCTGAAATTCGAGATCTACCAAAATCCGCACCATCATATCTAAGAACGTAGATAGCAATAAAGGGCACAGTCATGATTAGTCCATATAAGGCTCCGATATTCGCCTTAACTACTGATATCGTAAGGTCTGTCTTAGTGTAGCCTTCTCGTTCTAGCTCTTCACTCTTTATCTTATATCTCTCTAGCCTTCTTTGCTCGGCTTCGGTGAGCACTCGTTCATTGCTTGCCATATATCTAACCCCCCTATTAATCTTCTATTGCATCTGGGTACTATTATTTATCTACTTATTATCTTAATTATACTGCATTTTAAACTTTCAAAACATTAAAAAAAGCGAATAGCCTCAATAAGTTGCTATCCGCTCTATCTCTTATTTACATTTAAGACTGCTAATTGCTAAAGCACTATCTCATTCTCTTCTTATATCCAATCGCACCAATTAGCATTAGTACAGATGCTGCGAAGATGCTGAACATTAGCATTAGGTTTCCAGTGCTATCACCAGTCTTTGGTGACTTTGCAGACTTGTAGCTTCTTGACCGTCTTGTCCCTTTTGAAGGTGATGTAGGCGCCTTTTGGCACTTCATACTTGTTGTTAAAGGATAGATCGTTTACAGTTTCTGCACCCTTCTTAATCTCGTAATTTGCTACAGAGCTGGTTATTTGCATCAGCTGTAACATCTACGACAACCGTGTACTCTGTCTTATCGTAAGTATAATTTGCAAGGCCTGTATCTAGCTCAACTACCTTGTATGTGTACTTACCAACTGCCTTGAACTCGATGTCGCCAAAGTCAATTTCGCCTGTTCCGTTAACCGTAACAACCTTCTTGCCTAGCACAGAACCTGCTGGCATTGGCGCCTCGCTTAATCCTAGTGCTGTAGTTCCAGCTTGAGATAGTTCGAACTTGAACTCGCCTGCTGCTGGTGGTGTGTCTCCGCTTAGAGTCTTCTTAACTCTTAGGTTTTTCTTAACGGACGTAAATACGTTTCTAAATCTTGGCTCGCTATCAGCTGTAGCCTTGAGTGTTCCGCCATTGTTAGCAACAGTTACCTTAACCTCTTTTTCAGCTGTATCATATGCTACACCTGCTACTGGGTTTGACGCTGTTTCCTTAACCTTGAACTTGTATGTTCCAACCTTTGTGAACTTGATCTTATCAAATTCGATGCGTCCATCGCTGTGCACGAATGTTGTCACATCGCCAGGCATCGTCACGCCATCGTAATTCTCACCAGCAATCTGGCTAACGCTTACTTCAAAGGTGCTCTCTGGGATGGTTACCGCAGTTCCTTCTGAATCGACATAGTCCTTGTGACCTTTAATCACGGCTTCTGCAGTCTGGTAGTTAGGAACGATAGCCGAGAATCCTGGCTGCGTAGCGCTTTGAATTGAGAAGGTTCCTTCTGTAGCATTTAGAGAACCAGATGTTGTAAATGCTGGGTTTGGCTTAAACACCTTGTTGGTAAAAGTGTACTTTGCCGGCGTGCTCGTCTGCACTAGGCGGTAGTCACCCTTCGACAGTCCAGAGATTGTAGCCTCACCGCTTGCATTAGTCTTAGCGGTAGCCTTACGACCTCTGATGTAGTAATCCATCCAGATTCCACCTATCTTAGTCTGAACCTTGAACTCAGCTCCAGCGATTGGAGTAGTTCCATCGATGTCATCAACGGCCCTTTACACGAATGCTTCCTGCCGCAACAGTAGCAGTTCCGTTTGCCTTGTCGATCGTGTATGAAACAGATGCGGAATCCTCTGCCTGGTCGGACTTAGCTTTTCCTGTGTTAGTAACAGTCTCTACCGCTGTGATCTCTGGGTAGTGAGTGTCAAACTCGGCGAAGAACGTAACGACATTTCCATGTGAAGGGCCGTTAGTTCCGTAGATGTCCTTTATCTTGTTAATACCTGCGAGCGCTGGCTCGAGGTCGGTGTACTTTAAGGGAGTCGTTAGACATATTTGCAATGAAGGTGTCCCCTCCTGTAGCTGGATCTGTAAATACACCGTAGCTCATCTTCTGAGCCTTAATCTTAGCGTAGAAGCTGTCGTAAGTATCCGAAGATGACTGAGTTATCTGGCTGAAATACTGCGTCACTGGAATCCAGTTGCTTCCGCGCTCTATCGGCATAACTGTTCCAGGAGCTGCCTGTGCGTAGAATGTATTTCCACCTGCAGGAACCTCCGTCCAGTTGTAACGAACTGCGGAAATCGAGATAGTGCTTAGGTCTACAACGCCATTTCTCGGAATCTTATCAACGATCATCATGTTAGTCTGTTCTTGATAAGTTCCGAAGGTGCTGTCGATATTGTTGTAAGTGTTGAATAGACGCAGTGAACCTAGCTGATTAGCAATCAGCTTAATCCTAGCTGTGTCGTATGCCGAAGTCCAGCCCTGCTTCTCAAGCAGTCTGTTGTTAATGGTCCTGAGACTTGGATCAGCAGGTACACCACCAGTATTGGTCCCCGGAACTGCATCTCTAACCTTGAAGGTTACATTAGCCGAAGCATCTTCAATGGTGAGAGGCTTTGTCACTGGAGAGCCTGCTGTAGCACCGTTATCTAGCGCCTTCAGTCTAGCTCCTGTGTATAGACTTCCCGACATGAAGTTTCTGTCCGTCGGAAAATCTGGGTCCAGTGTGAACTTAATCTCTGTACCTGTGATTGTCGCTGTCGCAACCTTCTGTCCACTCTCGGAATAGAGCGGAACATCGGAGCTTGGGAGATTGCCAAACATCGTCCCGATATTCGTCGACAGCTTAATCGTATCACCTGGCTTCATCGCATTCCCCGACTGCGTATCGATGTTGTAATCGAACTTCAGAGAAGCTAGAGAGCCGACATTCACCGGGCTAGTGACACCGTCACATTAGAAATCGTAATGTTATAGCCGTCCTTCTGAGTCGCAGCGCTAACATCCTGCGGGTATGAGAATGGTCCAATTGTAATCGCTATTACTGCAATGAATGCAATAATTCGTTTTGCAAGTTTCACGTTGTTCCTCCTTTTAATAACGTAGTCATTCAGTTCAAAAATAATATTTATGCATTTTTATTGGAGTATAGCCTATAGCGGATAGACAAGCAAGCTAATTCCATAAAAAGTGCGAAAAAAGAACAATAAAGTGCATTAATAGCGGCTTTGCGCACAACCTCACTTTTCTGACTTAAATTCATTTTTATTATATTTATACATTTTTGAGATTCAAAAAGATAGAAAAAAATAGAAGGTACGGTATATAGACCACACCTTCTGCAAACTGTTACTTTATATGACCTTTCGGTTTCTTCCTCTTTCCAGTCATATGCTCAACCTCTAGCGCATACACCAATGTCCTCGGAACAGCGGCTGGGTTGAAATATGCATTTTTATCCTCATGATAGTGATTCATAAGCTGCCTCAAAGCGTGCATCTTCTCATCCTCCGAGAGGATTCGAATCTTGCCTCTTCCGATTACACTCTCATACGCCATCGTGCAGTAGCCTTTGTCCTCGAAATACTCGAGCTCATGTTTGCAGTCCATCTCGAAGGTAGCACGATTATCCTTCTCGAATAGTCCAACCTTGTATCCTTCGAGCGCACTGTGAAAATACAGCGTCAGCTTACCGTCATTCACCTCTGTGCCGAAGTTGAGCGGAAGTATGTACGGATATCCGTCGTCGTTAAGCGCTAGCCTGCATATGTCGCAGCGATTTATTATCTCCAGCAGTTCGTCTAATTCTGTTATCTCTCTGTCCTGTCTTCTCATGTATATCCCCCTTTTATCTGAAATGTTGAACTCTGAGTTTTGATAAATCGTTAACAGCAGTCCCAGCTATATAGGCACTCGGCGAAGTCCAGGTTACGAAGCTGCTCTTTTTTCGCAAAGAAATTTCCTACGCCACAGTCACCCCACAGGATGTAGTAGTCGTCAGTTCCGAACTCCGAATCAAGCTGGAACAGGAGCTCAGTGTAATCCTCAAAGTCATCGTACATGCGTGGATCTTCCTGCGTGAAATGACCATAGCCTCCTATCTGCGTGTGATTAGGGATGTCGAGCTCTTCTATGATATCGTATGACTCTTCTTCGCCTATATCATATGACTCAAAGCCTTCTTCTGCCTTCGTCTCCTCGATATGTTCATTGAGTTTCTCATTGAAAATCTCCTCAAACCTAAAGTCATTAGGCAGAGGCCACTGGCTAGCTTTCTCAAAAGACATGGCAAATGGCGCCCCATCATTAATTGGCGTGATGAGCTCGCCCTCCTTCTTATCCTCCTCAGGTTTATACATCTCGGCAAGTTCCGCTTCAGTGAAATGCTCTTCCACCTCTGGGTAGTAAATAACACGTTTCTTGCTATCCGAGGTAGGCTTCGTGTAGTCGTTACCTAGTTGTAGTCTCCTCCAAATATCCAAAACTGCATGATGCCCTTAGACGGATAGATGCTATTTTCAGGTAACTCCTCGCAGTTTATCTGCGCCAAATACATCAGCTGCTCGCCCTTGGAGGTGGTAGGAATTGTGCTAGTCTTAGGCAAGTAGAACCAGCCTGCAACATTGCTGCTCATCAGGGGAGTCTTGGTTTCGGGGATTAAATTGATTTTAATGGTTTCTCTGTTCTCGAGCTTCTTGAATTCTTCGATGAATTTTTTGATTTTTTCTGTCATGCGGGGGATCCTTTCTGTGAATCAAATTTTACAACTTTCTATATATAGTCATTATTGGTAGCACGCTAATTCCTATAAAATAAGTGCATTAATTCTTATTAATCTTTTGTCAATAAATTTTTCTATACGAAGCTGCTCTTCTTTAATACACTTCGCAGATCACTTCGTTATTAGCCTCAAATTCCTCGTCGAAGCTAACTAGCAGATAAAGCTCTCCAGCTGGCGATTCGCCCACATAGTATCCTAGTGCAAAGGCATCGTAGCACCCGCTCTTATCGAACATTACGTCGGTAAGCGAGATACCTTCGATATCTTCGCCTGCGAAATTTTCATTTATAAGGCGAAGTGCCTTCTGGTCTAGCTCGGCAATTTCAGCAGCTAGCCTCTTCATCAATGAGTCTGGGATGGATTTTACATCCTTCTCACTGTATCCAGAGAAGCTAAAGTGTAGATCCTTACCGAACCTACGACTTACAAAGTATATTCCAGCTGGTGAGCTGTCCCATGATTTGCCCTGCCAGAGGGCTAGGAGTTGTTGTTTTGTCATGTGTTATCCCCTGTGATTAGTGATTATTGATTATTGCAATATGTGCTATCGCGGTTTAGAGATCTGAGTCTTCAGCTGTGAGCACTTTCTTCTGCCAGCAACGTTTCCCGCACTTTGGGCACCTCATATATCTGTCTCTACCTCTATGCGGAGCTAAGATTACCTCTCTATATGTCGGAACGTATCTGTGATGGCAGCACTCACATTCATAATAACCTGCATTTGCTCAATGCCAACTGCAACGAAGCCCACTACAATAATCATGGCGACAGTGAATGTAACCAGCGCTACTCTGAGCCACATTGGCATGGTGAGAAGCACTGCAAGAACTATGAGGATGATTCCCACTACGATTGTCGGTACGGTCAGCCACATCTCCAGTCTGAGCATCCGTTTATCTCGATCTTCTATCTCTCGCCTCATGGCTAAAAGATTTTCCTCTACTCTCTTGTCATATGATTCTGTCATGATCCTTTCGCCCGACAGGAGTTCGTTTACGTTAATGTGTAGAAGTGCACATAGCTCTAGCATGATTCCCGAATCTGGCATGGACCGTCCTGTCTCCCATTTCGATACTGCTCGGTCGCTGATGCCTAGCTTCTCGGCGAGGTCAGCCTGAGTCATGTGTCCTTCCTTTCTGCAGGATGCTATGAATTTTCCAATTTTGATTTGATCCATATCGGACACCTCCTTTCATGACTCGAGCATATGACAAATGCATGGGTGGTTACAGGAACTGGTGGTTGAGTTGGGGGTGATTTATGGTAATTGATTATCAATTCTATGATTTCTTGTATATTTAACGGTTTGCACTTTCCGAATCTGGAAGTAATAAATATTGAACTTCAACATCAACACCATTGGAGAGTTTCTGTAGCGCTTCGGCACATCTCTTCAGATATTTTATGCTCTTTTTTGCTACTTTAACCTTGGTCTTGATTTCCTTTTTCTGCTCTTTATCCATCTCATCAGACTGTTTTGAGAATTCCTCAACAACTCGCTCTAGGGTCTTAACTCTAAATCCACCTTGCTATATATTGTTTCTATCGTTTTATAGTCTTTTATCTTATCTCGTAAAACAACTTGACTAAAGGTTAGGAGTTTGCAACATTCATTTAATACATATCCATCTTGAGAAAGAAGATTCATCGTCGTAACTGCGGATATTCCCGTTCCACTAATCATTCCGACAATTGCTCCACCACCAGTAATAATCGCTGTACCGCCAGCCATTCCTAAACCACCAGCTGCAAGAGAACCGCCTCCAACAGCTGCGAGACTATAGCTGGTAAGTGCAGCTCCTGATAACCCTGCCGCACCCTCACCGATAATCGCAGTTGCTATTGCAGGTGCAAATGTAAATGCAAGCCCTCCAGACACAAGAACTACCGCTGTTGTTCCGACTGCACTAATTACTATATTTCTTTTTGTGCCAGTAATTGTTGCGCCGGCTTTTTTATGTATTTTTGTGAAAGCTTCAATATCCTCTTTTTTGACCTTATTTTGTAATTCAATGAACCTGTTGTTTAGGTATTTACTCTTATTTTGGAGCTTTTTAATGTCCTTGTCCTTATCATCACCGAATATTGGGTAATAAGGCCTAAAGAGACTTGCCTCCATAGATACCAGGAAGGTCCAAGTTCCATTAGTCTCCTCTTGAAAACACCTGCCTAGCTCCTCTTCACTTAAGAAAAATTCATCCTTCTCAGATTGAGCGATAGATAGATTCTCTATTAATTTATCAACCCATGCTTTTGCCCACTCAAGCTTCGACTTTTTCGAGGAGTATTTCTCCGTAATATAAATATCATCTTCTAAGATGAGCTTCTCTAGAGAGTATAAAACTCTAAGCTGTTCATAATTTAATGACAAGCATTCGAGATTTGCAACACCCTTCTCGAATTCATTTTCTATTTCTACTTTCTTTTCTTTTTCTTCCCTAATATCTTCAGCAACTATTGACCCATATGCTTTGCAAGCAATGACAAATCGTCCTATGCCTACATAGTTTATATTAACCGCAAAGTCTACAAAGGTCTTTGGATTTATTCCCTTATTCTTGATCGCCGATTTTATCGCAGCATCAATGCTATCGACCGCTAGAAATGTTCCAGATGAAACTGTCACCATCCTCCTAATTATTCGGTTATTGAATGGCAGAAGTTCTGATATATCTATGTTTTCCAAATCCTTTACGGAATTAATATCTGCTTCGTTTATCGCAATGTTAAGTCTTCTTAAGAAGTACATTCCGCGAACCAAGCATTCATTGATAAGTACGGGAACACTCTGTCTACCAAACTCTTGCAATATACCAATTTCGCTTCTCAAATCGAATTTTACTGACTCAATGATTTTTCCATTTTTGTCACGCTTTGCCAAAAGTGTTCCATTGAATAGTTTTGAGACCCAAACGCGAATCTCTTTTTCTCCAATTTTTCTATCTCTAAAACACGGAAGTACGGAAGCTTCCTTTATCAATGATAAAATCGGTCCTGGAATACCAGTGCCTTTTCCTGCGGTTGATTTCGAACCATCCATATCGCTAACCATATGAAAAAACCAATGTACAATTCCGAACAAAACCTTTTCTGCAAAATTCTTGCCAATATGTCTCTTATCATCAAGATCATCAATTAGCAGTTTGCCGTTAGTGTCAGTTCCAATGACCTTACTCGAGAACTGCGTGAAAATTGAGCACATTAGACCACATAGGCTGAAATGATGTGAAAAGTCACGAAGATGATGCTGCAGCCCTCCTCCAAAGTCAGCTGTTTTACTATCTGCAGCAATGGCATATTTTCTCTCCATGAAAGCGATTGCCCCAGATAATTTATCTCCTTCATATCCATTTCGGCGTGCCACAATCTTTACGAATTTATTAATCTCATCACTTCCCCACTTATTTGCATGTTCAAGCGAGAATTTGCCGACAAAGAAAGAGTCAATAAGACCCGCTATTGCTCCGCTCGTGATAGCCAAAAGGTAATCAGTTCTATCCGCCTTTTTTACGTTATCAGTCCAATCTACTTCAACAACTTCTCTGAGATTCTCTGAAGTCGGATAAATTACAGAAGGCAACCCCGTTTTTTCAGAAATACTTTCAGCGAGAAGGTTGTTCTGGGAAACGACTGCATCGTATGTAATTGTGAGATCTTCAGCTTGTCCAATCCAGTCAGTCATTGTGATCATTATCGGTCTCCTTGTGCTTGTGTTTTATATCAGCAAATCTAACGTAGTACTTTATGTGGTTTCATTTCTGTAATAGACAAAGTTCTCTTACTTTTAATTATTCCATAAAGCGTAATGACATTATCCCTATTTTCGTTATCCGATATATCATTACCACTCTTTATCCTTTACCTATCCATATATAGTTTCTTTAAAAGCAAATATCCCTCTGGCATGCTGTCTGACACACCAATAATATCGCTAAAGCCATTCTCCGGGTTCCTAACTCTTCCATAGCCCATCGCTTGTTCGATTATCATTTTGACAGTTTTCATGTCAATAGAACGGAACTTATTTTTCATCCTTAAGGTCGCTTGAAACACATTCTTTTGTAGTATCTACAAGTGACCCTTTGCAGCGATTCGTCAACTATGTTATTTTTCCAGTGTGTTTGTTTTTGCATGGTGGTACCTCTTTTGGTGTGCGATTAATCTGATAGTTTTACATTATCTATTAACTTGATTACTCTTATTATTTCACTAAATTCAAATTTATTTTTTTCTATTTCAATACCATTCAGATATGCGAATTTAATCATAATGGCTCCAGAAAAATTCGAGTAATTCAAATTAATGTTTTCTTCAGGCATACTTTTCAATGATTCATAGAAACTGATATATTTATTTTTAAATATATTTACCTTTAGAATTCTATTGAAATACTGCTGTGCTTTATTTTTTTACCGCCAAAAATAGTATATATAGTATAACAAACTCTCTGACGTGCAATTTCCTTCTAAAAATTCTATCAATATTTGCTTGAGTATCCTCGAAATAATTGAAAATTGGAATAACGTGCATTTTTATAAGATTGCTTACTTCTTCCACAGTATATTTATAGCTCGCGCCTGCAAGTTGCCACCACGCATGCGGTTTTCTTGAACTTAACGAGCCTAAATCACCGCCATATATAAATCCATTATTGATACCTGCACGCTTTATTGATTTGGAATAAATACCAATATGTGGAATAAATTCTACGCTATCCTTATTATTATATCTATTTGCTTGGAAATATATTTCGAAGAAAAATATCCTTATCTTTCGCAACCCTCTTTAATTTTTGCCCTTTGAAAGCACCTTAAAATCCGGGAAATGACTCGCTATTTCTTGCCAGTACTCTTCACATAATGTTCTAGGCTCTATTTTTTTCTAACTCATCATTTTTTTATTTTCAGTTGTATCATCTCCTTAATTATATAATTTATTCAGATCATTTTCTTAAAATAGATCTTTATCTACTTAATCCGCTTTCTAACAAGACTTTCATTTCTTCGATATCATTCAGTCTTTTCTACGAGAACCACTCTTTATCCTTTACCTATCCATATATATTTTCTTTAAAAGCAAATATCCCCTCTGGCCTGCTGTCAGACACACCAATAATATCGCCAAGCCATTCTCCGGGTTCCGTAACTCTTCCATAGCCCATCAGTATTGGTAGTGGGTCTGAAAAGTCATTCTTTGTATTGTTCTGAAATAGAATGTCCGTTTCATCAAGTGAGTAATACACCTTTTTCGTATGGTTGATAGTGTACTTATATCTCCGTCCCGTTTTTAAGAATAGCCCCTCATAAGGATGTTCCAAGTCAATTCCATATTCATTATAGGGTTCCAGTCTTCCGAGCTCCAAATAATCTTTAATATAGTAGCCTATTTCTTCACGAACATCTTCCTCGGCTTCCTTGAACAAGCAAGATACATTTCGATATGTATCAAGAATGAGATTAAGTGTATAACCTGAATCCCCAAACTCTGCTGTTTGCACATAAATGTTCTGAATAACAGCATTTGGAAATCCTCAGATACCAGACGTTCATCGCCAAGCCACAGAACACGATCGCCCTTCCACTCGTTAGCTAGGAGTACATGAAGAGCGTGTAAGGGAGCACTATCCTTATTCATTGACTCATGGAACTTGTTCCCATAGTCAAAATCACGGGGAGTAATATACTCCTTCTTATCAATATTGACCCAGTGATAATATTCACCCATAATTCACTCCTTTAGAAATTTTGACACACTTCTGCAGTCTAAACCCAGTTCAGGTTCTCAACATCTTTTAATATCATCGTTTCCCCAGTGAAGTCATTTGTTAGTTCAACATGATGCGCCTTTACCTTCACATTATTATACCAATCACCAAGACTGGCACTTTCCCCAGTATGTATGTTGATAAGCCTGCTAGTAATAGGATTCCAAGTGTGCGCCTCCACTGTTTCTGCAAGCAAATAATACGCATCTAGGAAAATCAGATTCCTCCCATACATCCAAAATGGAAGCTTAATATCTAAGAGGGGTAATTCTGCGGAAAAGATTTCGTCGCCATGCGGAGGAACCGTCTCATAGTGAAACTCTATCTCACTACCATAGTACGCAACAGTTGCTCCTTCACAGCCGATATTTTGAGGAATGCCTTCATTAGCTATGATAAATTCCATGGTGCCTCCTTACATAGCGCTTAGTACACGCTCACAAGTTCTTTCCAAAACTTAAGGCTGCTCTCGGAATACTCGCGCTCCATCGATTCTATAAACTCTTTTTCAGCGTTTTTCCAAACAGCATACTGAGCAGTTCCCATCGCTCTTACAAATTTTTCAAAATCGGAAGCAACAGTTACTATCTCCTCATAAGTCATGTCGCTTGTGAATGCATATATCTCACCGGACTTACACTCTAGCAGAATAGTGTATGGATCGCCGTTTGCAATAATTATTAAGTTCCTTTCGCGAAGAACGGGATACTCGTCATAATCAAGATTGCGGTTAATCAGCCAGCTTAGGCTCGTCTCATCTCCATATCCAAACTGGTAGCTGAGAAAACCGAAATTCCCCCAATTGTAGCCTAAAATATACTCCGAAAATGCCGAATCTAAATACTCTATTCCGAGTTCGGATTTTAATTTCTCAATTTCAGACTGAGGAATTTCTTTTTGCTGAGAATAATTCCGTCTGTTATTTCAGCATCAAGCCCCTCAGTTTCTTTCATTATCGAAGATATTATTTCATCGATTGTTAATAGTTGCATCAATAGTTCCTTCCTGTGCTTTTATGGACTTTTCCATGTTCTCGCATTACTATCGCCATATTCATGAAAGGTGCAATGCTCGTACTTATATCCGCGAATCTAGCGTAGCAGATTGCATAATTTCATTCATATTGGAGACCAGCGCCCTTTCATCGCCTTTCCCTCCGTAAAGGAAAAACGTAATTGTATCCCCCATATGGTAACCGAAGTTCTGGTCGGGTTCGTTTAAAAGCGTGCCAATGAAATAGTTGTGCTGATCCTCATATGTTTCTAAATTATATAATACAGCATTTGACGTGGGCTTTTTATCGTTTTATGTGTTATTGATTGTATTTGAGTTGTATTATTGGTTTTGTGGTAAGGAAAAGATGCTGTACGATATTTGCATCTTTAGCTCGTATGTGCTAGTGTATTTTTGTCATTCATGATGAAACCTCCTTTGTTATTTGATATGGTTGGCGAACCAACATTATGATAGCAGGGGAGGTTTTTTATTGAGGGTAAAACCGTCTTGATTATACCGGTATATTCGGTAGATTATCGATTCACTTCGCTATCGCTCGGCGATTCCTCTGCTAAAGCAGATCAAAATCATAAAATAGGGAATCGAATAACGATTCCCTATGTAATATATACCCTATGCAATTTTCTTTGTTTCAAACACATATTTTTCTTTTAATTTTGAGCATCTTTCTTGTGGAATTATTCCTTCATGTTGCAATCTGCCGGCTACAATGCCTGGGTGAATTCCTATCGTTTTAGCAAATTCAACAATCTCATCATCAGATGTATATCTTGAAGGAGCAAATCTTCTATAATCCTCAGGCGAAATCAAATAGTTCTTTTGCAAACTTATCTGCATCTATTTCCAGTTTATTATTAATATCCATCATTTCTTCTAGTGTGCTGCTGATAAAGACCTTCTTAATCTTTTGCTGAAGTACATGCCTGATTTCATGAAATAAAGAAAACCAGAACTTATCTGCATACACGCCTCGATTGTTTATCGCAAGAACTACCCTATCGTCTGTTACCCACTTGACAGCACCATTCACTCCTGAATTCTTCAAGTGTGGTAACAAAACAAATGCAATACCGCATTCAGCAAATATTTCATGCATTCTTGGCAAAAATTCCTTAGGTTTCTTTACTGTCATACCTCTAAGCTCAGGTAAATACCCTTTTAACTTCGCTGCATTATAAGGCTTCGTCTCAATATCTTTTGAGATGTTTATAGCTGTTTGAATCCATGCTCTAGAATTAATGATGTTCCTGTCACTGTTAAAAGATGAACTTGATCTAAAATTTACTAGAAAATCCGGCTGCAACATAATTCTTAAATCTGCAACCTTAAAAAACTTACATAAATTTGCAACTTTATCGTTAATGCTTCTTGTTTTTGGCAAGCCAACTACATCAACAAAATATTTATAATCTATTTCTTTTACAAGCTCTGCTTGTGCATCAATATCTTTAGCCTGCTGTATCTCTATCAGTTTTTGATCATAAGTATTCTGTAGATTCTGCCAAACTTCTACACTCGTTCCAAGCATTGCGGAAAGCTTCTTTGCTAAGTCATTGGAAATATTAGCCTGTCCATTAATCAACTGGCTTAAAGTCTTTGCGGTTGTTCCCATTCTTTTGGCAAATTCAGCCTGACTAACTTCCATATCTTCAATAATATCTGCAATATAATATCCAGGGTGAAATGCCACTATATCATTGTATTCATTTACATTACTCATAATGATTCGACACCTCCGTTACCTTCACTATTCTAATCATTTTACATTGAGCCAAAATATCTCCTTCTATAATCTCTCTTCCATCATTATAGCAAGGAATCATAGTGACCCTATATCCTGTATTACCTAAACGTATGCTCCATTCATCTTTTTCTATTACCCTTTAAACGCTCAAAATGAAACGGAAGATAATTAGCAAGATCCATTAACGACTCTGCATTAAGTATAAAGTTTTCTGCAGATATAAGTTTCTTTTTTACTTGCTCAGGATATCGCCACTTTTTCTTGTACTCAGAACAAAACTGTTTCTTTACTGTTTCATTCTTATATAGTATTTGGATTCCCAAATCTAATTACTTCCCTCCTTTTATTTCATTACCATTTAGGTAACAAAATTATAAAACTAATTAATTTTAATTTCAATACTTTTCAAATTATTTATATTTTTCATTACTTTTTTTACGTAACAAATATTTATATAGATTGCCTCTCTATTGAGATAAGCCTTGCATAAAAATCATGGTTTATCGACAGCAAGCATACAGTCTCAACATGAAATGAATGAACATTCAGTACGTTAACTCAATCTGTCTGTATATGTGAACATATCATCAAAACTATTTAACGATAGCTTAAAGCTATCGTTAAATAGTTTTACCTGATAAACTGAGAGTTAGTTTGAAAAAAATATTTTTTTAAGTATTGGTATCAAAAACACAATTATACCTATAAAAAAATTAGTCCTTTAACATCCAACCCCTGCCTTTTTCTTCTATTGCATCTTTGATCATTAATAACCATCCTATAAAGCTGATAATAACTCCTATAAATGTTAAAAAAATAATCCAATAGGCGCCAGCATCTTAAACAATATACTTGGATAGGCTTCACCAGAAAAAAATTAGCACTAATAAAAATTATTATTCCAAAGGCTCCTATCATAATGCCGATATTATATAATCTTTTTGTTCATAATGCTTTTTCCCTCAACTTACAACTATCTCATACTTTTTTTATTCTAAATTATTCAAAAATAGACAGATATAAATCTGAATAAAAAGATTCATAGGATTCTTTGGTGGAATTGAATTACCAGGTACAACAACGCCAAAGGAGGTCACTATAGATCGCAATAATTCTACCACACCAGAACGAGAAAAAAGGTCAGCATCTTCCTTTTTCACGATGGCATTCTCTATCATTATAATTATAAATATATTCACTTCCAGTCCAGCTAATTCCATACTTTCAATCTCTTCATATTCACCAGAATCACAATTAAAAGCTCACTTTGACATAATTAGTTTTCCTCAAAATTATCTAATACATACTTCAACATTTCATACGCAGCCTCTTTCTTTGCCTGTTTCTTAGAAGAGGCTTCTGCATAGAAATAGTACTCCATTTCATCAATATTACATTCCACATTCCAAAAAGGGTTGCCGTCATTATCATGAAACTCTTTAAAACTATACTCTGGAATAGAAAAATAGCCGCGACGTGATAGAGTCTCTAGCTGGTTAATCGCCATATTTAATGAGGGATTAACGATTTCATCCTTAATTGTATATAACATGTTATTTGCTTCCAAATAGTCATATATGGCTTTTGATGCTTCTTCATGCGCCGTCGCCTTGGTCGCACCGTAACCAACGGCTTTTTTAACTCCGTCTACAGTGATATAACAAGTGTACTTTTCGTATCTATTTGGTACTTTAGGATTCAATAAGTCGCGAAATGTTTTATAATCTCCGTAGGTTTCCACAAACTTACGTTCCGGTAAATCTCCAATTCTTCTTAGGTTCCAATCTTGAACTTCTTGAATATAATTGATTTTATTTTCAAATATAATGGCCTTTGGATTAAGCATTACCATAACTGAATCCTGTATTCGTGAAATATCATAATTCGAATCGATTGCTTCTGCCCCAAGTATAGCTTCAAATAAATCTTCCATAACCGAATGTGATTTCTGGACATTATTCTTTTGATCACCATTTCCCATAATCAAATACTCAGCCAGCCCTAGATTATAAATACAATTTTGCAAGTGTGTCTTTCTTAACCAATCTTTTTTTAATTTCAGTAAGTTTGTTTTCCTGGTATTTAGATACAAACTCATTAAAATCTTCATTTGTGTTAAAATTATCCCTTTCTGATGCAAGCATACCAAACTCTTCAGAAAGTATTTTCACCACTATAAAATCAAGTACTTTATCGCCAATAAACTCAAGCACCTCATTGTTCTCGCCACCGTACTCCTTTGAATATGATCTGCGCACAAAAGCCTGTTGAAGCAAATCTAGATTTTTGAAATTAAAAGCAATAATTTGTTGGATTTTTGATAGATCATTTCTATTCATTAAGATCCCTCCTTATTCTAAAAAGAAGGCACAATAATAGCCTGACGTTTTTTTCCACATGAAAAAGACTGCCCTGACCTAATGAGATTAAATTAAATTCTATGTTTCTCAGTATTTTACTAACATCCACTTGCATAAATACTAGCAAATAAACAGATACATTGTTTTCAATTTAAACTTACTATGCCTTACAACATTTACAGAAGTATTATACTTCTACTCAAGTAAATACACAAATAGATTAGAATAATTAAAAATTTATAGAGCCTAGAGTCAGATTCGGTATACGAAAAAGCGAGGCAATTTTTACTCTTGCCCCGCTTTTCACTTTCTCATAATACGTTTTTGGGTAAACATCCGAGAAAGGAATTCTTTTTGCTACTCGCAGTAATCCAATTCACAAAGGTCAACAAACTAATAACTGATGTTTCCCCGATGCAAAAGGGATTGGGCAAAATGCCCAATCCCTTTTATATTTCATCTTTCCCTAAAATTTGACGGTTCATTTTCTTTATTTCAAAAACATACTTTTCTTTTAATTTTGAGCATCTCTCTTGTGGAATTATTCCTTCATGTTGCAATCTGCCGGCTACAATTCCCGGGTGAATTCCTATCGTTTTAGCAAATTCAACAATCTCATCATCAGATGTATATCTTGAAGGAGCTAATCTTTTATAATCCTCAGGCGAAATCAAATAGTTCTTTGCAAACTTATCTGCATCTATTTCCAGTTTATTATTAATATCCATCATTTCTTCTAGCGTACTGCTGATAAAGACCTTCTTAATCTTTTGCTGAAGTACATGCCTGATTTCATGAAATAAAGAAAACCAGAACTTATCCGCATACACTCCTCGATTGTTTATCGCAAGAACTACCCTATCGTCTGTTACCCACTTGACAGCACCATTCACTCCTGAATTCTTCAAGTGTGGTAATAAAACAAATGCAATACCGCATTCAGCAAATATTTCATGCATTCTTGGTAAAAAAATTCCTTCGGTTTCTTTTACTGTCATACCTCTAAGCTCAGGCAAATATCCTTTTAGTTTCTCTGCATTATAAGGCTGCGTCTCAATATCTTTTTGAGATGTTTATAGCTGTTTGAATCCATGCTCTAGAATTAATTATGTTTTTATCACTGTTAAGAGATAAACTTGATCTAAGATTTACTAGAAAATCCGGCTGCAACATAATTCTTAAATCTGCAACCTTAAAAAACTTACATAAATTTGCAACTTTATCGTTGATACTTCTTGTTTTTTTGGCAAACCAACTACATCAACAAAATATTTATAATCGATTTTTTTACAAGTTCTGCTTGTGCATCAATATCCCTAGCCTGCTGTATCTCTATCGGTTTTTGATCATAACAGAAATATGTGATAGCAAATGTAATTATTAGATATTTTGATAATTTGTTATATTTCATGCTTTCTCATTCCCTCGTCAAATTCTAATTTATTTGTCTATGTCGCTTAATATTATGGTATTTTTTTAGGCATTTTTCTACTGCCAGATTTCATACTCAATCACCACAATTCCCCTTAGCTTGTATTACTTTAAACAGCTTATCTTGAAATGTCTCTTTACTCTTCTTATCAAAATATATCTCTGTTACAAAGGTCTTTCCATTTATCTTTTTTGTAAGAATACCATCAGGATTTTGGTGGGGATGATTGTTCTTCTGTCTTTAGTTCTTTAATATCTGTTTTCTCATTTTCCGCCATTTAGTTCCTCCTTTCGACTTGCACAAAAAAAGATTTCCTGTAATTAGGAAACCTCTTTTCATATTGGTTGATATTTGGTTTTAGGTTGTTGCTTGTAGCCTCTTTCTTGCTCTATATTCTCTTGCTTTTATCCGCTCGTACTCTCGGCACTTTTCAAGATTTATCGGTCTGTTCTTTGGCAAGACTGTTTTTTACCAGTGCTTCAAACTCTGATTTGTTTGTATCATATTTTCTAATGTAACAGATACAAAAATAAATCCCAAGTTTATTTCCTTCTCCCGTTTTCACCAAAATTGTTCTTCAATGCGATTTCTGTTGTAATAATCACTCCAGCTAAAGGAATCATCTGTATCATCGTGATAATACCGCCAACAGTTCCCACCGTCTCCGTTCCCTTTCTAAAAACAATAGCTATGGCAATCACGGAGAGAGGTGCTAAAATCAGCCCGCAACGATACCGAGGGTGCGGACATTTTCTTGGACAGTCTATCCGACTAATCCAAGGTTATGTCCGCACCCTCCTCTCCACAAAATCTTCTTAAATCTAAATGGTGAACTCAAACTCAATGCTAATATCCAACCTATCTTTTAAGGTATTATAGATTAAACATTTTGATATGATATTTCTAAAGTAAGTCTCAGCCTTATCAGCTTCCATAAAGGTATATAGGTATATTTTTTTATCTTGATACTCTCAATATAAGGCAAGTCATCAAAGCCCTTTACAGCCAAGATACTCAGGGATTTTTTTCACAGTTACCACAGTCTGACTTTTCTAAGTCCATTATTGTTTCACCCTGTTTTTTTGCATATTTATCTATTGTAATAAGCAAATCCGAAAACTATAGAGGCAACAAAGTGGTCAAGCGAGGTAAATTCTTCTTCTTTAGAATCAAAGCTGATATTTTTCATTTATATTGATACTAATTTTTTTCATTATAGGCTTTCACGCCGTTATTTACAGCAATTAATCTATATTTTTTTTCATAAATTTCAGATTCTCTAACACTCATCTCTTAATATCCTTGCTGCTGTAACCATGTTTTTAATCTTGTTTTCTATATTTCCATATGTATTCACCGGTCTATTTGAAAATGTTGCATAACCACAATCAGGATTGAGCCAAAGATTTTCTTTTTTTACATATTTTAAGGCTTCCCTGGCTCTCTCCACTATGCCTTCTACACTCTCTGCCTCATCCATTCTCGGATTTAACACTCCCAGACCAAGAATAATATCACTGTTAATCCTATCATCTGCTAATAACGCCTTGAGTTCTCCGGCTCTTGGAGTCGAAAATTCAAGAGAGAGATTATCGCAACCTGATTTACTAAATAATTCAACCAAAGGAGTATACGGTCCTTCCAGTAAAATTTCTTCTTTTTTGCTCCAATTCCCTCTACATACATGCAGGGCTGACATTGATAATTTTTTATTAATTTTGCTAATGACTGAACTTATTAGATGCGTAGCAAATTCCAACTCTTCTGTTGGATCTTTTCTCTGTGACAGACTGGCACACATAAAACTTCTTGGCTTACCCTCAGTAAACACAATCTCAGTTAGAACAGGCTCATCAAGCTGGATTACATCCACTCCTATTTTTTGAATTTCTAATATTTCTTTTTCAAAAATATCAATTACAGCCTCACCTAAAGCTTCTTTGGACGGATATCCATTTTTAGAAAGTTCGTACAGCCACATACTTCTGGTAACCAGATAAGGCCCCGGCATTGTGATCTTAATAGGCTTATCAGTATATTTTTTTACCATCAGAAGCTCATTTTTTACTATGTCTCCCTTGTAAACAAGCTTATCATTACAGATTGCATTTTTAATTGACTGAGCTGGTACATCCAAGATACTGAGCTGATTTTCAAATTCCCTCTTATCTTCTATATATTCAAGCATATCAGCCTGAGTCATTTCAATGACTCCACCTATTTTTTCTGAAATGAACGAAACATAATTATCCCTTGCTATCTCACCGGAAGTTATGATATCTATACCAAGTTCTTCCTGCATCTTAATTATTTCCCTCGTCTGTTCCTCGACAAGGTTCATATATTCTTCTTTCTCCATCATACCAGCTCTTACCATGCGTCTAGCCTTTAATACCTTTTCACTTCTAGGCATAGAACCAATAAGAGCGGTAGATAAAGGTTTAAACTTATCTACCGCCATATTTTTATCTCTTTTCGTTAAAATTTTCCAAGAAATTCAGATACTTGTTTGCTTCTGTAATCTGCTCAAAGCCTGTTGTTCTTCCCTCAACCCACTTAGTCAGACCTTCCATATCCATTATCTCTTTTTCTTTTTCATTGGAATAGTCCATCTTAAGCATTATATCGGAGAACTCTTTCAAATCCTCATCACTTACATCCTGATGAGCAGAGAACAGACAATGATCAAACTTTTCTGTCTTGGCTAAAACTTCAACAACATTTTCATCAACACTTCCGTCCTTTAGCCAAGCTTCAAAGTTTGGTGCAAGTACAAAGCTTGCTTCAGTTTTGCCATCAATCATTGCATACATTGCATCTTTTTCACCACCAACATGGTCACCATGAAGTCCAACTCCAATATCAAATCTTACTTCCTCATAGTCCTTTCCAAATTCTAGACCATTATCTCTTAAGAATTTGATAGGTATGAGTCTTGCCTGTGGAGAATCTATGGCACCGAAGCCAATCTTCTTGCCCTTAAGATCAGATACATTCTTAAAGCCCCTGTCTTTTCTAACAACCATATAAGTACAAAGGTCTCTGTCTGTATTTCTCATAGGCCCAAACTTATCTTTTCCAGCCAGTCTAAGATGTGAATCAAGCCTTGCTAATGGAGAATTCCAAGCTATATCAATTTCTTTATTTTCTAATGCAGTTACCTGCAAATCATAATCTTTAAAATATACGGCTTCTATCTCCGCACCATTTTCCTTGTAATAATCCTCTATCATCTGCCATATAACAGACACCTTAGGATCATATAAAACTGCACCTACTTTTAAATTTTTTTTCATATATTCCCTCTTGTCAGATTATTTACTATTATACTAATGGCTGTCCTGTAATAGCCTTTCCTAACCATACAATGAGTACATCTACAGATGGAGCCATAATCTGACCTGCGTAAGAGTCTCTTAAAAGTCTCTCAATCTGCGTTGCCTTGTTGTAAGTCTTTCCTCCTCCTATTCTCATAGCAAGTCTTGATGCTTCAATTGCATTTTCAGATGCATTGATTCTTGCCGCAATGATTTTTGCAACTGCATCAGCTTCACCAGCGTTAAAAGCTTCTTGCAGCTTCTCTTGTTAAGAATTCAGAAGTCTGAGCCATAGTATATATTCTAGCTAAGTGAATCTGTACTGTTTCAATATTGGAAAGTGATCTTCCATCAGGATATTTTCTGCTCATAGAATAATTGGTTGCAAGTTCAAGCTGAGCCTGTACTAAACCGGTATATACGCTTGCAAGACCAACTATAAACATAGGTGCTACCTGAGCAAATACCTGATCCATACCACTTCCGTCCTCACCAATTCTCATAGACATAGGAAGTTTTATATTGTCCATCTTCATTGGGCAGGATACATTACCTCTCATACCGATACCCTTCCACTGATTCATTGCAAATGAAAGTCCGACACTGTCCTTTGGTACTATCCAGTTATTGATTGCGTTTTCTTTCTCAGCAGGAGCAAGTACAAGATAATAAGCAGCCTGTTCAGCGGAAGTTACCATGGATTTAACTCCATTTAATACAACTCCTTCTGCACTATACTCAGCCTTTACTTCAGGCAGATAGAAATGTGTTCCTGTGCCGAACTCAGAATAAGCAAGTGCTAAAAATACTTCATTTTCTACAACATCCTTGCAAATAGCTTTCTTGGTTTCTTCTGTTGCATTTGCAAGTACACAGTTAAGTGCAACATTGTGCATCATATAGCAAAGGCCTGCTGTTGGGCAATATTTTGCAAATGCAAGCACTGCCTCCTGATGCTCTACTATTCCTTTTCCTAAGCCCCCAAGCTCTGTAGGAATTATCAATTTGAAGTATCCTGCTTTCCCCATCTCCTTAAAGGTTTCCACAGGAAAAGCCGCATTTTCATCGGTTTCCTTTGCATAAGGTGCTACATGCTTTTTCGCAAACTCCAGTGCCTCATTATAAAAATCTGACATAGCAAACTACCTCCTTATAATAGTTAAAATATTCAAATGTATATGTATTGTTTACATATTATATGTGGACTTTGTACAAATACACAGTTATTTTTACATACTGCCAAGGTTCTGTCAATCATAACCACCAGCTTAGCTGGTGGTTTGTTTTGGCCCTATAAGGGCCTTTTACCTGCTGCATCTTAAGATGCGCTGAAAAGATTCGCCAACCGCACGTACTTTCCTACAAGTCCTAAAGGACTATTTCATCTTCCTTCCTGTGAATGGATCAATATACTCCTTTAGCGTCATTTGATCATCAACTATGTCACTCTGGAGTTGTGTACGTATGTATTCAGCTATCTTTTTTTCATTTTTCCCTACTGTGTCAACATAGTATCCTCGGCACCAGAAATGCCTATTTCCATATCTGTATTTTAAATTTGCAAATTTATCGAATATCATAAGGGAGCTTTTCCCTTTCAAATATCCGACAATCTGCGATACAGAATACTTTGGCGGTATTTCTACAAGCATATGTATATGGTCAGGGCATAGCTCAGCCTCAACAATGTTGATATCTTTTCTCTGGCATAGGATTCTTATCATTTTTCCTATTTCTACTCGGTACTTACCATATATTTCTTTTCTTCTGTATTTAGGCGCAAATACTATATGATATTTACATCTCCAGCTTGTGTGTGCTAGAGTATTTTTGTCATCCATGATGGCAACCTCCTTTGTTATTTGATGTGGTTGGCGAACCAACATCATGATAACATTGGAGGTATTTTTCTTGAAGCTAAAGCTATACTAATCACACCGGCATAGCCGGTGGTTTGTTGATTCACCTCGCTATCGCTCGGCAAATCCACTGCTAAAGCAGAACCCAATTAAAAATGCACTATAAATGACTAGATTTATAGTGCATTTCTATGAAATAGCAATAATTTTTTAATCCTTTCACTCTATTCCAATATTTTCAAATACATGTCAAGTCTGGAGTTTACATAACCTGCAAACAGTTTCTCCATTGCAGAAAGATTATTTTTTTCATGATACTCGTCAAAAGCCTTGTAATATTCCATACTATCCATTAATTTTATATCTATTGGAGGATACCCTGCCTCAGATTAACCAAAAGCCTTCCTTGTCTATCCAGTTATTCTTAAAGGACATTCCAGTTCGTTTCAAAAGCATGGAGTATAGGATAATGGCTTCAGCAGACAGTCCCTTAAATTCTTCTCCGTCTACCAATATTTCAGGCACTTTCAGAAAGTTAAATCGCTCTGCTTCACGATTATAGAAATAGTCAAAGTCCATGCAGGATCACCTCCCTTCTTAAAAATTTGCAAAGAAAAAGACGATAGTTTTTTCTCTATCGCCTTTGGTAACCATTTTTATGAAATTTTTTAGATTGATTTTATTGCTTCATTGATACCTTGTAAAAAAGCTGTAACTGCTGCTCCAACCATCGGTATTCCGTATGGACTTAACAGGAATCCTAATATCAATGCTTCTATGCCAGTTGAAAAATCTTTTTGAAACAATGATACAGCCCCGACAACGACACACATAAGCATCAATAAATATAATATCATTGTTCATATACCAAGTAAGAATGTCAGAAAGGCAGTGAAGATACTTAACAGTAAGCTAATTGGAAACAAGATTTTTTTATTATCCATCTCATCATATAGTAATCCTCACTTTCTAAAGCATTCTTTGTATCTCCACAAACCATATCAATACAACCATTCACATCAATATAATTTCTCAGGACTTTTTTCGTCCTCCATCGCCATCTTCTACAAATACAAAATGCTTGTAAAGCTGCTTAAAATACAGGATTTTTACGATTTCACTCTTTGTATCAACGCTATGCACTCAACGTGCATCGTCGCCACAAACATATCCACTGGTGTCGCCTCCACGAACTCATAACCGAGTTCACCTAGTAGCTTGATATCGCGAGCCAGTGTTCCTGGGTTGCAGGACACGTACACTATTTTGTCCACCTCACAACTTGCGACTGCTCGGAGAAGCGCCTCATCGCAGCCTGCGCGCGGAGGGTCGAGGATAGCGATCTTTGGGGCATTTTCATCGATATAATCTACGAAAAGCTTATCCTCTTTGTCGAGGAGTCTCGGCATCACATGTTCGGCGCGGCCGGTGTAGTAGCGTGCATTTACAATGCCGTTGATTACTGCGTTGCGGTTTGCGTCGATAACGGCGTTTTTTACAGACTCGATTCCGATGATCATGCCAGCATCGGCCGCCATGCTGAGCCCGATGGTTCCGATGCCGCAGTAGAGGTCGAAGACGGTTTCGCCGCCCTTGAGACAGGCGTATTCCCTGACCTTGGCGTAGAGCTTGCTCATCTGCTTCGTGTTGACCTGGTAGAATGCCGGTGCGGAAATCTCGAATTTCATGCCGTCATCCGTGATGTCGGTGATTGTGTTTGAGCCGGCCACCACCTCGTAAGCGGATGCGGGTTCGCGGAGGTCTTTTGCCTTGTTCACCTCGATAACCACGCTCTGTAGGAAGTACGGTTCCTCATCGGTCGAAACTGCGTCGATTGCGTCGCTGATGGTGTAGATGACCTTCTCGGCATTTGGCAGCTGCTTGGATGTGCCTGTAAATATGAGCATCATCTCGCCCGTGCCCTCGCACACCTTGATGGTGAAGCCTCTTAGAAATCCTTTGCCGTGCCTCGCATCGTATACGGTGAGTAGCTTGTCCTGCAGGATTTCGCGGACTGCATTGGCTGCAGCCATAGTTGCGCGTTTCTGGAGGAGGCAGTCGGTGCAGTCGACTATTTTGTTGCTACCGCGCTTGTTGAAGCCGACGAGCGGGCCAGCGCTCGTCATCGCCACAGCGAACTCAGCCTTGTTACGGTATCTGAGCATTGATTCAAATGACTCGCTGTCAGTACCGCCAGCACTCTCAATCTGCTCAGGTTGCCCAGTCTCCTCAAACTCCTCGCTCTTCCCAGGTCGCCCGATCTGCCCAGCCTGCCCTCCGTCGGCTCCGATTCTATCTGCGGCGCCCAGAACTTCCCTGACAGTTGGATCCTCAAGGGCGCCTATACGCTCGAGCTTAGTGATTATGTTTTTGCGCTTGATGCGGAGCTGTTCCTCGTAGCTAAGCTCGAGCATCGAACAGCCGCCACAGTCCTTATAGTATGGGCACGGCGGCTGTACTCTGGCTGCGGAAGCCTCAAGAAGCTCGATTGTCTCAGCAAAAGCGTAGCGCTTCTTGAGCCTCGTGATGCGGGCGCTCACCCTATCCCCCGGAACGGCGCCCGCCACAAAAATAGCAAGGCCAGACAACCTGCCCAGTCCCTTGCCATCATCAGTCATATCTGTAATTTCGAGCTCTACGATCTGCCCTTCATTAACTACAAGAGCAGCAGTCTTATCAATATTATCGCTCATTTTCACCTCGGAATGTTCTCTCTAAATTTATCTTTATCTAGTATTGCTTTTTAACAATTTGCTTGCTAGAATTCTTCGCTTTTTAAGTACAAATTACTTGCTTTTCGATTCCGCAGTCGCTAAAATTCATTCTCAATTTTTCATCTATTTATCAGTGCGTCTACTAAAATCCATCTGATTTTATATAGCTTATAGGCTTTCCTATTAATCTGCTAGTCCACTAAAATCTTCACCCTATAATTCTTAATAATCGGGCTGATTTCAGAACTCGCCCTGCTAAAATCTAATCTTCATTTATAAAATGTTTTTGCTTGATTCGAGGTCTCACCCCTGCTAAAATCTCCACCAAATTATTAGCCATGAAACTCCCCTAAGTTTCACACCAAATAGCCTAAAATCCTCACTCTCATCTATCACAGCCAGCAAAACCGAATTCCTAATCCCCGATTACTAAAAATCTCCCAGCAATTTCTGGTCTCTAACTACTTAAGTTTCACATCCATCAGCCTTCAACTGGCACTTTTCAATATTATGATTCTACCTCTCCAGCCCCTCCGCTATCTCCTTCAGCTTAGCGAAGCGCTTACTTACGCCTGGTTTCTTGATTGGCGGGCTCAGGGCCTCGCCTATCTCCGATAGGCTGGCACCTGGGAGCTCAAGCCTGAGCTCCGCAGTGTCGCGAAGTACAGGTTCGAGGTTTTCTAGGCCTAGCTTGTCCTTGATGATTTCTATATGGCGGATCTGCTGTTCGGCGGCGGTCAGGGTTCGGTCTACATTTGCGTTGTCACAGTTCGAGATCCTGTTTACTTCGCGCCTGAGCCCTCTGCCGATTCTGATATTCTCGAATTCAAGCATCGCCTCATTAGCACCCATGATTCCAAGCATATCGCTGATGTATTCAGCGCGCTTCATGTATACTATATGCTCTTCTCCGCGCTCGATTAGACCAGCTGACAGGTCGACGAAGCTACCGATTAGCTTCCTTAGGTCATGTGCGACATGTTCGCTATTGAGCACGAATTCCAGATGATAGCTCTTCTTGGGGTCGGACATGGTGCCGACACCGAGAAATAGCCCTCTCAGATAAGCCTTCTTGCAGCATTTACTCCTGACAATTGGCTGGTAGATGCCGTCACTAAGAAACTCATCACCTTCTCGGATGAGCATCATGCCGGTCTCACGTAATATCTGCGAGCTCTTTTCCTCTGGCCTGATAACCAGAGAGTATCTGTATCTATAGTTACCGCGTGATTTCCCCGGCATCTGTGAATTTCCGACTTCGATACCAGCGTTGCTACCGAAGTATTCCTTGATCAAGGTCTTATAGTGCCTTGCAATCGCTGGATTCTCTGTCGATGCTACTATTGTAAATTTTCCGCCACCAGCAAGTCTGAGCTGCCTGCTACCCTTAGAAATCCCGTAATTTCCGCAAGCATGCAGCACTTCTTGCTCGGCATGATGCGCGCTAGTTCGCCCTTAGTCTGTGATGAGAAAGACATCTATCTGTATGACTCCCTTCAAGTTATAATTTGTACCGCTTGATCACTGCATAAGGGCTTTCGCTTATCTATAATCTATCTATTTCTTGCTAATTCCCTTTGCGATAAAATCAAGGTCTCTATGTGTCACCGTCACTCTGTATCCGTCCTCGTGGAAGAGCTCTGCCATCTTGTTGGCGATTGCCACCGATCTGTGGTGACCGCCAGTGCATCCAAAGGCGATATTGAGATGATATTTCCCCTCGTGGATGTATCCAGGTATGAGCTCCTTGATGAGCGCGTGGTACTTGTCCACGAACTCATTTGCGAGGTCTGACTTGAACACGTAGTTTACGATTTTCTTATTGTTCCCGGTGAGCTTCTTGAGGCTCTTTACGTAGTACGGATTCGGTATGAACCTGACATCAACCATGATGTCTGATTCACTTGGAATTCCATGCTTGAAGCCAAATGAAGTCACGTTGATATTGAACTGATTTCCCTCCTTGCCGAGGAATATTCTCCTCATCGCTAGATTAAAATCGGCAACCTTCATGGTGCTGGTGTCTATAATGTAATCAGCCTTCTTGCGTACGCTCTCAAGCCTTGCTCGCTCCTCTTCGATTACAGCCTGTGTAACCTTTCCGCTCGCGAGCGGGTGATGCCTTCTCGTCTCGTTGAATCTCCTGACCAGCGTTGGCGTTGACGCATCCACGAAGAATACCTCGCTCTCTATCTGCTCGCTGCTCTTCAGCTGATCGATAACCTCTACAAGGTCGGAGAAAAACTCACCGCCACGGACATCGGCAACGAACGCAATCTTGTCCATGCCATTTGTCATCGAAAGTTCTACAAAATTCATCACCAGCTTAGGTGGCATATTGTCGATGCAGTAGTACCCCTGATCCTCCAGCCAATCTGCGGCCTTCGTCTTGCCTGCACCCGACATCCCTGTGACTATGACAATCTTCATCTCTTACCTCTTCTCAATATTGACAATTCTCTCCAGATTGAGCCCTGCCTCGAGTGCCCTCTCTACACCAGCGATATAAGTACCAACTTTATCCGGCACATGCGCATCGCTGCTTATGGCAAATTTCACGTCGTAATTCGCCGCTATCTCGATTTCCTCCTTGGTGAGGTGCGTGTGACGAGTGCTGATTTCCATAAGCGTGTTCGTCTCTTCACAAGCCTTGCAGAGCTCCTTCATATCGAACGGTACCCTTGTCGCCAGGGTGTGTCAGTAGAAATATATCGTTCTCATACAGAGCCCTTAGAGCCATGTCGGTGTTCTTATTTCTGAGTTGCTCCCTGCTTCCAGACGGCAGTCCCTGCGTGCCAGCATATATAATTGGCAGTCATGTAGCCGTGCGGAAGTCCGTAATGGTATCCAGCGTTGACGATATCGAATTTGCCTAGATTCTCCTTCTTGATATCTAGTCCATTTGGAGTGTTGATGATATTGGCCTCTACTCCCTAGCAGGACTTTTGACATTAGGGAAACTCCCTCATCGCCTCCTCGATGTCCGCTCTCATAGCTGCGAGCTTTTGCCCATCTTGAGTACCGTAGAACTTGTGTCCCGGTCCGTGATCCGTAATCGCCAGCTCGCGCAGTCCCTTTAGCTGAAGCTGCAGCGACATTCTCAAGGACTGTCCCTTGCCATGCGCATACATCTTACCGTGCGAATACCTCGTATGAGTGTGGTAGTCCGCAGTCAATTTATATAGCTTCTTAATGTTGTTTTCCATCAGCTTATCGCTTCCTTTTTTTCCCTTATACCCTTTTAATTCTATTCCGCATCGATAATTCTCACCTCAGGTTCGAGTTTAATCCCCGAATTCTGCTCGACTTCCTGGGCCACTATATCGATTAGTTCTCTCACGTCCTTAGAGGTAGCACCCCCTATATTGATAACGAAGCCCGAATGCTTCTCAGATACCTGCGCACCTCCGACTGTCCTACCCTTTAGTCCAGCCTCCTCGATTAGAGCTGCCGCATATCCGCCTACAGGTCTCTTGAATGTACTGCCTGCGCTCGGAAAATTCACCGGCTGCTTCGTTCTGCGCTTCTCGGCGAGTTCGTTCATCCTCTCTGCGATAGCTTCTTTATCATCCCTATGCAATCTGACCCTTGCATAAATTGCGATATCATCATTATGCTGCAGTACACTATCTCTATATGCGAACTCCATCTCCTCACCTGACAGCTCATATACCGAGCTTCCGTCAGATTTCATAAGAGTTACGCTCTCGACTACGTCATTCATCTCTCCGCCATATGCACCTGCGTTCATGAAGAGTGCGCCGCCTAAAGTCCCAGGGATTCCAGATGCGAACTCAAGTCCTGCTAGACCGTTATCTCTAGCGAAATTGGCAGTGCTCGATAGCATGCGAGCTGCTCCAGCTCTTATCACATCATCTCCCTCTTCGAGTAGCTCGATATGCTCGAAATCACCTCCGAGCTTTACTATCACGCCGCGGTATCCTTCGTCAGCGAACAGCAGATCGGAGCCATTTCCAATCAGCATATATCTAGCGTCCTCAGCATGAAGTAGTTTCAGGAGTTTGCTGAGCTCCTCTTCATTACAGACGGTCACAACTACATCAGCTGGCCCCCCTATGCGAAAGGACGAGTGCTTACTCATCGGCTCATCCAGTCTTATCTGAGCTTCAGGTAAGTTCTCCCTTATCTTATCTATTAGGCTTGTCTTTATTAAGCTTCTCTGTGGCATGATTCTCTCCGTATAATTCATTCTCCTCAATACCGAACTTGGCGTAATCTGTATATGACCTGATATCGGTCTCCTTGCTGCGTTTTCTCAGCTTGTTGTTGGTCAGTTTGCCAGCATATCTGTAGAACACTGCAAAAACCGGAACTCCCAGCGCCATGCCAAGGAATCCGAATAGTCCTCCTCCGATAAGTACAGCGATAAGAACCCAGAAACTGCTTATTCCGATAGCGCTTCCGACAATCTTAGGCCCGATTACATTACCATCAATCTGCTGAATCACCAGAATCATAATTATGAAGTAGCCTGCCTTCACAGGGTCTTCTAGCATGAGTAGGCATATCGATGGAATTGCACCTAGGAATGGTCCGAAGAACGGAATTACGTTAGTTACACCGACAATTACCGCAATCAGTAGGGCTAGTGGCATATTGAAAACAAGCATGCAAATATAGGTGAGAATTCCGATTATTATGGCATCAAGAATTCTTCCTACTATGAATCCGATAAATGTCTCGTTTATGATCTTTGAAAACTCATAGAGGCTTCTCGACCTCTGCTCGGAGCATGTCGCTGCAACGATTTTACGAGTATTTGCAAATATTGTCTCTTTATAATTTAGCAGATAGATTGAGATGAGTATTCCGACGAAGAGATTTGCACTGCCGCGCACGACGCTGATAATCTGCGCCGAAACCATATTGGCTAGATTCTGGAAGTTATCCTTGAGGATATTATCTCTTATCCAGTCGATAATCTCGCTGGTACCTGCATTTGCAGCTTCGTTTATCCACTTAACAATCTGTGGGAAGTTCTGCAGGTGGTGCTCCGACCATGACGAGAAGTATGCAAGTCTCTGTGGCATAGTATTCATCAGGTTAACTATGCTCATGACAATCTGTGGCACCACAAAGTATCCTATAAGTGCAAAGAACGCTACGATTATCAGTATAGAAATTGCACTCGCACTAATTTTGGCAATTGCGAGATTCCTCTTAGTACGAGTAGTAGCATCCTCCTGAGGCATGTTTCGTCCGCCAGCAAACTTCATGCAAACTGGCCCTTTGCAGTCCTCCGGAGAGCGATTGCTGCTATCTCTAAGCCTCGTATAAATGGCCTTAACCAGTTTATTGTATATAGGGCACAGCAGAAATGCTATGAACACGCCGATATACACCGGCATGAGTGTCTTGTTAATCGTCTCCATGCCAGCGGTGAATCTCGTCTTGCTTAGCACATTTGACAACATGATAAGCACCGAACCGCTGACAATTAACGCGATTGAAGCTTTGATATACGGACTCTTTACAAATTTCCTGAGCAAAATTCCACCTCTCTATCTGCACATACATATACATAATTATATTACTATAAAATGCACCCCTTTTGTGGCTATCTTTGTGAAAATACAAGGTAATTCACCATATACTTTATCTTGCCAATATTTTAGATTTCTATTTGAAGTAACTTTCCTACACTGTTATGATAATAATGTATATTTTATTTTGAATTATTAGTCTGGAGGTATCACAAGATGAGACTAGATGCAGCAGGCAAGGCATGCCCAATCCCTGTAATTATGGCAAAGAAAGAATTAGATAATGGTACTCAGGGCCTCGAGATTATCGTTGACGGACAGACACAGATCGATAACCTAGAGAGACTCGGTAACGCATATGGCAGACCTATCAGTTCAGCACCAGAGGGAGATAAGTTCCTCGTAAGCTTTGCTGATGGAGACGGAAAAGTCCCTGAGAGCGCAAGCAGCTTCTCAGCTGATAGCTACGCAGTATTTTTCAACAAGGCTTCCGTAGGTACTGGCGACCCAGAGCTTGGATTAAACCTTGCCAAGATGGCTATATTCACACTCTCAGAGGGTGACAACATCCCTTCATACGTTCTATTCATGAACGAAGGTGTTAAGCTAACCACTGGCATCGAAGAGCAGATTGTCGACAATCTAAATACTCTAATCGAGAAGGGAACTAAGGTTCTCGTATGCGGAACTTGCCTCAACTTCTACGGAGTTAAGGACGACTGCAAGGTTGGAACTGTGAGCAACATGTTCGATATCCTCGGAGCTATGCAGGAAGTATCCAAGGTTATCACTCTATAAGGGTGGAGCAGATATTTTATGACTGAAGAGTATTATCTATACACATTCGAGTCGACTCACGGCGCTATAGCTACAGAGAAGCTTCTAAAGGCTCTCGGCTGCACCGTCATGCCCGTGCCTCGCCATATCTCGACGAGCTGCGGTATATCGGTGAGAGTTGCTGTAGATAAGTTCGGTAGCTCCAAGGAAATTTTCCTCGGTAGCACCGATCTGTCACCTGATGAATACCATGTGTATCACATCACCGATGACAAATCTGACAGAGAGCACGGCTTCAAATTTGAGCAGGTTGTGCTATAGTATACGCCGTAGATTGAACTGGGATTAAAGAGATTAAGAGTTAAGCGAGACATAACGCTAACAAAGAAAAAGCGAGGTAAGGTTAACCCTTACCTCGCTTTTTGTCTTTCTCATAATTATGTGTGTATCTCTGAGAAAGGAAAATCCTATGCCCTTCTAGTCTTTCTTCTGATGATGATCACCATCAGCGCTAGAATCGATGATAGCAGTACGACTCCATACACTAGTGGATACATAGTATCTCCAGTCTTAGGTCCATGCTTCTTAACTACCTTAGGAGCTGGATCATTGACCCTAGTGTTGGTTATCACCATTCCATCATCCATATTGCCAGAGTACTCTACATTGTACTTCTGAACCTCATCCTCAGTGACAGTGTATTTGATTTCCTTGCCGTTCTTGTTGACTGGCAGATTTTCAAAATCAACTGTCCAATTTCCATCTGAGTCAGGGCTAACGGTCTTGGTGTCTACCTCATTTCCATCCGCCTTTAGACGAACTGTAATCGAGGCTGGACGGTTAGCAGCGGTGTCATTTTTCCAATTCTTAGTCACCTTGACTGTTCTGGTGTATGGCACGTGCTTATTGGTGAAATCGTAACCGTTTTGATCCGCCGTGTACTTCGCTACTGGCACTTCCTTAACGGTGTAGTTTATCACTGCAGCATCCTCGTCGTATGTGTCGAGTCCGCTGAACTCGTAATGCCAGTGGTTTTGCTTTTGTAGCCTTTGCAGTCTTGCCTGTATCAACACCATTTCGCAAACAGCTTAAAGGTCACTTCGCTAGGGTCTTACTCCGTCCTGATCATCGACGTCATCCCAGTGCTTATCACCTGACACTGAACGCTCTACGTTGTTAAACGTATTTATAATCTTATTGCCATCATAGTGCACGGTAAAGTGCCTATTGTTGATGTCAAGAGTTGCACCTTCCTCAAGCGAGTTCCCCGTCAGCATCTAGCTCTTTGAACGTATAGACGTTCTTTGCTCCCTGTCACCGTATCCGAATCTAGGAGTCCTGCAAATGTCGCCTTGAAAATTATTACTGCTCGACAGAGTAGCTGTTCTATTTGTAGCAGTTCCGTTTTTTTATACAGCTTCACCACTACCGAATGTGTATCCTTGTAATTCTGCGATACACCGCTCCACTGCTTCGTTACCGTAACACTGCGAGTTGCCGGAATCATAGGTGTCCACGGCATGGATTTTTTTATTAGTGATGGTAAATCCGCTCGTCACATCTCCAGTCGTAGTTGCAGTGTATCTATAAGCGCCATAGTCAATCTTGGACTGTGCGTTAAGTCCATGCTCCTGAACTGTATATGTGTAGCTATGACCTGTTGCGATGTCGAACGACACTAGGTTGCTGAACGTATAAGTCCAGTTATCAGCAGCCTTAACATCCTTGGTATCTATGACTACGCCGTCGCGAAGCAGATCAACCTTTACGCTGTTAACAGGCGCTGTATCTGTTGCACCTGTATGGTCTGTCCACTTTTTAGTAACTTTTACGCTCTTATATGGCACAAATCTCCAGTTTCCATACACTGTCTCGTTCTTACGAACATTGACTGAGCTAATCGTGCTCGTATCGGAAGCTGCTTTCTTCCAGCCTTCGAATTTCCATTCACCCTGTACGCCTGCGCTTGTAGCATGTGTGCTTGATGATAGTGGAGCAGCTAATGTCTGGTTGTGGTCATATTCAATACCTGTTACTGTAGCTGGCACTGCATTGTCAGTTGGCAGACCGTAAGTAGGATCTCCTGTCACTACGTAATTTAAATCGTACTGGCGGATAGCCTTGTGATATGTAGTCTCACTCTTTACATTCATCGGTACGCCGTCGGCGCTTGTAATCTTAGCCGTATTCTTGAACACAGTGGTCTTAACTGTCTTATCCGTTAGCTTGGTTGGGATAGTTATCGACATATCACTGTCTTTTGGCAGAGTTACGTTGAACTTCAGCTTCTGCCCATCTGTTGTGAGTCCAACCCCAGTCGCATCTCTCAGCAGCACATTGTTGAGCCCTAGCGCAGTCGATTTGATGCGGATATTATCCTTATCAACTGTCAGACCATCAGGTATAACGTCCTCGACGTTTATGTCTCTGGTTGCTAGTAGGTCATTCTTGTTCTTGATCTTGAGAGTGTACGTGATAGGAGTATCCTTTTCATTTGTAACCTCAGTTGGCGCAGCCTCTGTGCCAGTAGCTGGGTTCGACTCCTTATGAAGCTCTAATTCAGGATTATGAAGTGTAATCTCCGAGTGAGCCTTGTACTTTAACAGCCTGTCGCTTGGTCCTGCCGAATCACCAGCAAAGTTACGAGCATTGGCTACAGTTTCATTAACCGCCTTCTTGCCTGCAAGGTTTTTATCCTGTGGCGCGTTCATATATACGTAGAAGCTGAGGCTATTACCTTGGTCTAGTATAAAATCATTGCCTTTATTCGTCTTACGGATATCTACTGCTATCGCCTTTATATCCTTCTTATTGGCAGGCATAATTGTAGACCATACAGAGTGATCATCTACGTCAAATGTGCTTGGCACCGTTGTCGCATAGTACACGACTGGCTTTGCATACTCACCTTGGCGGCCGTAAGCAGATCTATTAGACATAGAGCGAACATCTACTCTGTCTAGCGTTCCCTTCCACTCTGTAGGGGCATTCTCACCTCCGTTATCGAGCACATCGTAGAATACGAGCTTATCCGTTCTCGTATAGTTGGAAGATGTGTATGCCAATCTGTAGCTGTACTGGTTGCCGATAAATGCATCTGTCTTGCTACCATACGAATTGTCGATAGTGTTAGCAACTTCCTTGGTAAGTCCTGACTGTGTAACCGTTACAGGGTTGAACTGAATTGTGTCACCGATAAAGCGCCAGTACTTATAATCGCCATTTACGAGGTTACTGAACTTGTCCTTCTCCGTAAGTCTGTTGAATTTATTAGAAATGTCACTTTCTTTAGGTAGCACATAATCGTTGCCATCAGGATCCACCTTCAAGGCAGATGTAAGCATGACACTATTACCTCTGTCAACTATGTTGCTGTATGGATTGTCTAGCGTATAGTTTAACACTATGAAATAGTTGTGATCTTTAAAATTTCTAACATTTGTAACGCTAGGCGGAAGCTTGTAGTCAACCTTCATCATGGTCTGACCTGAGCCTTCCCAGTCTTCGATCATCTCAACATTGAAGTCACTGCCCTGAGATATAGGGCGATCCTGATATCCAGGTCCCGCTGTCATCTGCACGCTTGACTTCTGCACGCTCGTACCTAGTGGCAGTAGTGTGTAAATCGTCCCCTTCTTGTACACGTACTTATTTAGATAGTCCCTATCGGGTAGTCCGGAGTTATTAAGGGATGAAATCTGATAATAACGAGCTGTTATCCTGTTGGACTGCACACCTTTTACAGGATCATCCACGATATTCTGTGGATAGTAAACGAAGTTCTCTGCAAAGCTCGGTGTTACAGCAGTCATAGCCACAGACTGCATCTTTAGCGGATTGCCTTCTGTATTAGTGGTCATACCCGCCTGTCCATTCTCGGAGTAACTAACCTTTGCACTAGACGATATGTATGAATACCCGTACTGCTCCTTATCCGCCTGCAATATGCTCTTCATATTTTGCCGTCGGATGAACCTCAACGACAGTATCGGCTTTGAAGTTGTAATTGTAGTACTCACTGGTGTACTTGTACTTCAGTCCGCTCGTATTAGCCGGCAGAGGTATCTCCTTGCCCTTCGCATCGTCTACAACTGTATTACCATCATCGGATGTGAACGTGTACTTGCCTGTGCTGTCAAAGGTTATCTTGCCATATCTAGTGTAAGAATTCTCACCTGACTTCCTAGTCCAGATCTCTATAGGATGCGATCTAGATTGGGTAACATCCTCGTTGTTATCTGTGGTCCAACCTCCGATTACCGACTTCATTCCATCATGAGAAGTTAGCGTTATCGCCACACTCTTGTAGGTCGCATCTTCATCCTGGAGCTTCGTCATATCAGGAATGTTGCTACTGAAACTGTAATTTCCTCTAAGCCTATTCATCTTAGAGGAACTGTATAGAGGACCCTCTTCAATCTCAGCAGTATACGGCTTAGCAGTATATTCCCCGGTAGCATTATTGTATATTGGTTCAGTTCGCGGACTTCCCTCAACCTCGGTCTCGAAGGTCTTATACTGCCCACGGTTACGGAGCTCTCTATTTTCCCCATTCAAAACGAACTCAAGAGCACCTGACATGTTAGATCCGCCATAAGAGTGATTGTTGTAATCATACTTCCAGATGTTATTAGCACCAGTGTAATTCCCTACTTTAACCGTCGCTGTCGCAGTATCTGTCTCGGTCATGACCTTGCCGCTTGCAAGCTTAGTCTTGACCGTAACCTTGTTGCTCACCGGTATACCGGTAGCAGAGAGGTCTACACCACGGTTCTTAGCATCTTCGAGCATCGTCATAGGATAACGCTTCAGCATCACCATCCTGTCGCTATCCCAGTCGGTGTAAGTCCATCCTTGTAATGTATGCAGGTAACCACCAGAGGTGTATTCTTTAAACATTCCCGTCTGGTTAAGCCTGCTCTGCCATCCGCTGGCAGCGATATCCGGATACGAGGTATCTGTATTAGGGTCAATGGATGCTGCCGATAGCCATCCACGCTTATCGTAAGGCGGCCTGTAATAATTATTACGCTTAGTCGCTCCAATCAGCTCACCGTCGCTGTTATCCTGTACAACTTCATAGTCAAAAGGAACAGTATCGGTCCTGCCGCGCTTCATGTCTGCGTACCACACTACGTAGAAGTAATCCTTGGCATCGCTAGGAGCTGGTCCCCAAGTGCTCTGCCAGTTCATGTATACGCCATCAGCCTTCGATAGATTATCCCTCTTTAGATTTAACGATACCGGCTTCGTCTTGTTCTGTATCTCCGCGGTAAGCGAACGATTAGTGGTCACATCAGGAGTGCCGTCACCGTTGGTATCTATCTCAAGCTTAAAATCTAGGTTCCTCTGCTGTACGCCGTCACTATCTACTTTGATATATGAAGGTCTGAACTGAAACGCCTGTTCAAAGTGAAGCTTAGCACCGCCTGCAACCTCTTTGAAGTTGGTCACTGTATAAGTGCCGTCGCCGTTATCAACGTAATTAAAGTCACTCACTGCAGATGTCGCAGGAGCCTTAGGAATCTGCCAAGACACTGTATTCTTAACTGTGTATCCGTCTATTCTATTTACCGCATACTTATCAGTCCATGAATCGAACAGGTAGTTCGGCATGGTTATCTTAATAGAGCCTGCTGGGAGTTTAGTATTTGCATCGTTGTTGATAGCCAAAGAATACCCTACTGTCCCGACCTTAAGATTGTCGTTAGTAGGTGTCATAATAAGCTTCTTATGATCTGGGTCTGTAGCATCATCATAGTGATAGTCGACTACCCCAGATGATACTCCGTTCGCCCAGTCTACATTGAAATTGTAGTCAAGAGGCTGAGATGAGCCTGATCTAGTTGCTGGCGCCCCAGACGGAGAGCCACTATCAGCCCACACCAAAAGTGAATTAAATCCCGCACTCACTACCATGAAGATAGAGAGCACAATACTCCAAATGCGTTTTTTATTCATGTATCTTCGCTCCTTTTACATTACGAATACATCACTGAAAGCATTATCTCTAGTTAACTTCCGATTGTCCTTAATCTTTACCTTTAACATTTAAATTTTATATATATTTCATGGTTTAATCAAGACTTTCGCGCTTTGCACAAATAAAAATTTTTTTATTGCATTACCAAGATAACCCTGACATATCACTCAATCAGTACACACGCTAAGTCCTATCGAATATCTGCACAAGCAAAAGAGCGAAGCATCTGCCCCGCTCTTATTACCATTATCACTTGATTAAATATCATAGCCCCTAGGTGCTTGCTATGCCCCTAGTTCGCCTTATGCGCATCCTACGCAACACTTACGCCAATCGTTACGATGGACTCTTTGCCAGTGCTATGCGAGATTACTTTTACCTTTACTAAAGTGTATCCGTTCTCCGACATATCTGGGTGGTCGAGCACCTCCAGCGTTACACTGCCGTCATTTGGGAAGTTTGAGATGAGCGCCTTGTACTCGTCTAGAGTAGGTTCTGCATCTCCAACCTTCTTGTTGATTATCTTAGATGATAGCACTGGTGTGAATTCATCTTCAACTTCAGTTCCTTCGTCAGGATTTCCCTCGTCATGGTTGTTATCAACGTTGCCTGGATCATCACTATCAACATCCTCTACGAAAGTGATGTAGAGCGCAAAGTTAGCGTTCTTATTCTTTCGTAGTCCTTGTTGATGCAGTTGAAGCTGAACTTGTAGTTGTATTCATCAACCTTGAATCTGCTCTCGTAGACATAGTGCTTTCCGCTAATCGATGTAGTTCTGAATATAGCTTTCTTGCCGAAGTAGTCTTTATTGAGCTTTATCGTCTGTCTGTACGCTATATTATTGCTATTTTCTTCAGACTTAGCAGGGTCAGTTACCTCTTCCCAAGTCTTGCCGCCATCGAAGCTGTATTCCATCTTAGTGATGTAATCTGTGCTGTAAGATTCAAAGAATATCGCAAACTCCGTACGTCTCTTCGAGCCCTTATGCGTAACTCTAGCGATTAACGCCTGGCTCTTAGTCTCGTCCGAGAGATTCATCTTATCGTAAAGCTTCTCACCGGTGTCCCTGTTGGTCACTTCTATTCCGTATTTGCCGAACTCAGAGTATGGAACCACGATCTTGGTGCCATCTTCCTTAACGAGTTCAACCTTTATGCTCGATAGATCAAGAGGCTTCGCGATATCGGACTTTAGCACTCTCTGGCCTGTATATCCGTTCACCTCTGTAGGCTCTAGCATTTTGATATCGGTTATGTCGTTTCCGGTCTTCTTGTCATTCTCAGAAAGCTCTAGAGCGTTATCCACGGATAGTCCAACTCCGCCTGTAGTTAGTGTAGCACCGGAGATTGCATCCATCATCTTCTTGCATTTGTGATGCTCTCCTAGATACTGTCTGATAACTGGCGAAACCATCTCGGCTCTTCTAGCATCGGTAATTTTGCTCGCATACTCTTTACCTAGAAGCTTCTCCGCCTCCTTGGCATGATCCTTTGCGCCAGCAATCTGGTCGATGTACTTTCTGTATACCTTGAGAATAGCGACATTTCTCTTGCCAGCTTCTCCGCATAGGTATGGTATTACTCGCGATGAGATACCCATGTAATCGAGTCCTGAGTAGCCCTGACCCTCGACGAATACGATGCTCTCGATGACATTGTTCTTGATATTGACAACAGTCTTAACTCCGCCTCTAGCCTCATCGAATCCATCACCGAGTCCGATGAACTGTCCGTCCTTAAGCTCTCCTGTTCTCATGAATTCACTAATCTCTTTTTCTACCCTAGCATCTAGATTCAGCTCAGGAGTTACCTGCTCTCCTGGATTAACCGTAGGATTAGTACCAGGATTTACTCCAGGTTTTTCGCCTGGTTTCACATCTGGTTTAGATGGCTTCACGACAGGCTTTGATGGCTCTACGGCTGGCTTCGAAGGCTTTACAGCTGGTGCTGTGCTAGTTCCGTTCTTAGCCACTCGTGAAGTAGCCGCCTGTTTCTGAACTCTGTTATGAGAAATAACTTTTCTAGCTCTCTGGCTATCGCCCGAGCTCCTGTTTAACGCGCCGTTACCGCTTTCCCCGTTGCTATTAGTCTCATAGTCCCCTGCAGTACCCTTATCTTCACTCTCCTGTGGCGTATTTTGCTCATCAGCTACATCCGTCTGTTCTTTCTTGTGGGAGACTGCAGATTTCCCAGACTTCTCAGCCCCTCCGCCGAACATAGCGAAAGCGATTCCCCCTGCCACTGCTAGGATGAGTGCACCGATCAATATCGGCTTTAAGATCGCGTTCTTACCCATTCATTCCTCCTAAAATGATAGTTAGATAGTTTGAATTAAAGTTAACCATGACTAACTTTAGTATATCATAGAAATACATATAATTTTTATCAATCTTTTAAATCACATGTATTTTATTTGTTTATTTACTGTGGTTTGTGACCGCAGTCAGTAGAATTTAAAAATGCATAGATAGTAATAGTTCCAAGCAACTTCCCTTACATAAAAACAGCGGATGCGCTACCCCGCACCCACTGTTCATGAAAGAAAGTACTTTAATGATATGTTGTCAATTTAAATGTATATTATTTATTTTTCTTCTCCTCTATGACCTTATGCTTTTCTTCATCTCTGGTGTGCTCTATATGTAGAACCATACCTGTGAGAGCGAAGAGTGCAATAACGTTAGGGATTACCATCAGCTGGTTAAACATATCTGAGAGCTCCCATACGAGGTCATTCGAAGCACAAGTGCCGAGGAATATGAATACAAGTGCAATTGCCGTATACACCTTTACTGACTTCTCTCCAAACATGTAGATCATGTTAATCTTGCCGAACATGTTCCAGCCTAGGATAGTCGAGAAGGCGAAGAAGAATAGGCAGATAGCTACGAACATCGGTCCTATCTTATCACCGAAAGCTGATGCAAAAGCAGTCTGAGCGAGGTTCGTTTTATCTATACCCTTAGGAATAACTCCGCCAGCAATAGCGCCGTCTTCTGTGTACATGGTCGAAATAACCACTAGCGCGTTGAGCGTTAGGATGACGAATGTATCGACGAATACACCGATCATAGCTACAGTACCCTGATCGTGAGGATTCTTAACGTGAGCCTGAGCGTGAGCGTGTGGAGTCGAACCCATACCAGCTTCATTCGAGAAAAGTCCTCTCTTAGCTCCCTGTGAGATAGCAGTCTTAAGAGCCATACCGAAGCCTCCTCCGATGATAGCCTGTGGCTCGAACGCATACTTGAAGATCATGCCAAATGTAGCTGGGATGTACTTTATACGCATTATCAACAGAATCAGTCCACCTAAGATGAAAATTGCTGCCATGATTGGTACGATTTTCTCCGTAACGGAAGCCAGTCTCTTAGTACCACCTAGGAAGATAAATCCGCAAAGTATAACCAGAACAACACCAACTGTCCAGCCAGGTACGCCAAACGCTGTGCTAAATGTAGCTCCGATGGAGTTCGACTGTACCATGCAGCCGAAGAATCCGAGCGCAAGTGTAATAGCTACTGCAAAGAATCCTGCGAGGAATCTTCCGAAACTGCCTTTGAATGCTGTCCTGATATAGTAAACAGGCCCTCCGAGGAATTCGCCAGATGGCGCCTTCTGCCTAGTCTCGATAGCGAGCGTAGCCTCCGCATATATTGTGGCCATTCCGAAGAATGCGATAACCCACATCCAGAATATAGCTCCCGGTCCACCGGTTAAGATAGCACCTGAAGCACCTACGATGTTACCAGTTCCAACCTGAGCTGCAATAGCAGTCGCAAGAGCCTGAAATGAGCTCATGCCGTTGTCATGCTTATGACCTCTGAGGGATATTCCGCCGAAGGTTCTCTTAAACCCCCTCTTTGAAATATCTTACCTGGACAAATCTAGTCTTAAACGTATACCATAGTCCAACACCAAGCAACATGAATACCAACACATAGTCTGATAAATAAGCATTTATCTCTTGCACAATCGGAAGCATCTGTTCTCTCCTTTAACTAAATAATTCCTAATTGCTAGTCGTTATGATTCCTAGCACTATGTACTTATATAAGTACATCATAAAATTATATTAGCAAAGAGATTTATTTGTGTCAACACATAAATTATTTTTTATTTTATTGTTTTATAGTACAGTTTTACACCATTATTTTGTATCGCATTACAACTGAATCCGTTCTAAATTCCATGTTATGAGCAAAATCATGTCTTAATATAAAAGTAACTCGTAAATAAAGTAGAGCGTCCTTCATATTTCCCAACATTATTTAACTTTTTGAACAAAAAACACGACCAGCATGCCGCCAGTCGTGTCTAATCGCTATATTCGATTGTACGAACCTTTACGCCTGAGCTGCTGCCTTAGCCTTCGCTTCAGCTGCCTTAGCAGCCTTCTCAGCCTCAGCCTTCTTCTTGGCGTTAATCGCCATCTTAGCGTGTCTCTCGTTATAGCTGTTGATCGATCCTGTAGGACAAACGCCCATACACATTCCGCAGTTCTTACACTTCTCGTAATCTACAGCTGCGACGTTGTTATTAACGTGAATTGCATCGAACTTACATGTCTTCTCACACTTTGCACAGCCGATACATCCGTTCGAACACTGCTTGCGAGTAACTCCACCCTTCTCAGTGTTCATACATAGCACATGTACTTCCTTCTTGTAAGGAACCATCTTGATGATAGTCTGTGGGCATGTAACTACGCACTTACCACATGCAACACATGTGTCTCTATTAACCTTAGCAACGCCATCGATGATGCCTATAGAATCGAATTCGCAGACACCTACGCAGTCTCCAAGACCGATACAGCCCTGAGAACAAGCTGAGTTGCCGTTAAAGAATGTCTTAGCCCCTGCACATGACTGCATACCCTGCCACTCTAGAATCTTCTTGGAAGCATCGCATGTTCCGTTGCACATTACCTGTGCAATCTGCTTATCAGCGCCACCTGCTGCACGACCGAGTATGTTAGCGATCTGCTCAGCACAAGAAGCTCCACCTACTGTACAAGCGCTACAGCTTGTTGACTCATCGTTAACTACTGCGTTTGCGTAGTCATCACATCCAGCGAATCCACATCCACCGCAGTTAGCCCCAGGTAGAATCTCTCTTACCTCGGATACTCTCTCATCTACTGGAACGTAGAAAGCGTGTGAAGCGATTACTAGCAAGAGAGAAGCCGTGAATCCTGCACAAACTACAAGTACTACTGCTGTTATAATTGCATTCATCTATACCCCTCCTTACTGGAATAATCCTGAGAATCCCATGAATGAAAGCGAGAGGATTGTTGCACTTACGAGTACCATTGGAACTCCCTTAAATGCAGCAGGTACACCCTCTTCATTCCAGAGCTTCTCTTCACGAACACCTGCAAACAGTACCATCGCAGGCCGAAACCCACTCCAGCTCCAGCTGTGTAAACGATAGCCTGAATGTATGTGTAGTTATAGTTGATAGCGTTGATTGTCGCACCGAGGATAGCGCAGTTTGTTGTGATCAACGGAAGGTAGATACCGAGCGACTTCTGAAGCGCTGGCATAAACTTCTTCATGAACATCTCAACGAACTGTACTAGAGCCGCGATTACGAGGATAAACACTACAGTCTGTAGATATGCGATATCTAGCTTATTAAGTACCTGTTGGATTGGCCATGTTGTAATTTCCGCAATTACCATTACGAATATTACCGCACCACTCATACCAACCGCCGATTCCATCTTGTTAGAAACTCCGAGGAATGAACAGATTCCGAGGAACTGCGATAGCAGGAAGTTATTTACAAGAACGATCGACATAAAGATGATAACTAAATTTAACATTATGCCTCAGCTCCTTTCTCCTCTGCTGCAACTTCCTTAGCTTCTGCTAGGTTGCATGAATTATACATTGGGCATGTGCCACAGCTGAACGATTTCTTCTTGAGAGCCTTGCCATTAGTGAGTACATTTAGTACTGCGATGAGAACTCCGAATACGAAGAAACCACCAGGTGCGAGGTTGAAGAATCCGATAGGTGTGAACCATGAACCGAATACTGTCATACCAAACCATGTTCCTGCTCCGAGTAGCTCTCTGATCGTACCCATTACTGTAAGTGTGAGCGTGAATCCGAGACCCATTCCGATTCCGTCTAGAGCAGAATCAAATACAGTGTTCTTGTTAGCAAACGCCTCAGCTCTTCCGAGGATGATACAGTTTACTACGATTAGAGGAATGAATAGACCTAGCGACTTATAAAGCGCTGGCACGTATGCCTCTAGCAAGAACTGAACTACTGTTACGAATCCAGCAATTACTACGATGTAGCACGGGATTCTTACTTTGTCAGGAATAACCTTACGAAGTAGTGATATTACTACGTTAGCTGCAATCAGTACCGCTGTGGTTGAGAGTCCCATACCAAGACCGTTCGAAGCGGATGAAGATGTAGCTAGTGTAGGGCAGGTACCGATTAGAAGAACCAATACTGGGTTCTCTTTGATGATACCGTTTGTGATGATTGATAATTTACTCTTATTGCTCATTTATTTAGCCCCTCCCATAGCCTTATACTGCTTTAGACCAGCAAAAACAGATTCGTGAATAGCCTGTGAGGAAATCGAAGCTCCAGTGATATACTTAACCTTCGACTTTGAATCCTTGATAGTCTCGCTTCCAAGATCCGATAGTCCCTTGTACTGTCCAAGGTGCTTTGGGTCCTGAGCCTTTGTACCGATACCAGGAGTATCTTGAGCACTCATAATCTTAACGTTAGTGATCTTACCCTTGTTGTCGATACCTATCATAGCAGTTAGGGTACCACCATAACTGTTTGAGTTTACAGTCACTACTACACCTGAGCCATTTACAGCCTTGGATGCCTCTGTAACGTAAATCTTATTCTTCTGAACTACTACGAGCTTTCCGTCGTAATTCTTGAATTCGCCTTTTGCCTCTGGAATCAGTTCGGACTTAGCCTTGTTCGACTCCTTGAGGTTGTTCTTATCGATGATTGGCTTCGTAACACCGTACGCCATAGCAAGTGCAAATGTAACTACGAAACAAATCAGTACGAGCACGAGGATCGGCGAAATGAAACTTGAAAATGTGCTTTCTTTTTTCTTCATTATTTCGCACCTCCCTTTACATAGCTCTTATACGACCATCTGTTGATAAGTGGTGTACAGATGTTCATAAGTAGGATTGAGAACGAAACACCTTCTGGATAGTTACCCCATAGACGGATAGCCATAGTGATTATTCCGCATCCTATACCGAACATAATCTGACCCTTGGTTAGCTTAGGCGATGTTACATAGTCTGTAGCCATGAAGAATGCACCAAGCATTACACCACCAGCACAGAGGTGGAAAATAGCCATATTGAAGTCACCCTTGTAGTATGCAAGAGCGATAACAAATACAGTTCCGAGGAACGCACATGGAATTGCTGGGAAATTACCTTTCTCCAGATTAGGAAAAAGTCCTCCAACGAGAAGCGCAAGAGCACTTACTTCACCGAGGGATCCGCCAGTGAATCCTAGGAACATGTCCATATTGGATGGAAGATCAGACTTGCTAGCTCCACCCAGCAACGAGTGCTAGAGGTGTAGGTCCTGTTACAGCATCAGTCTTAGCTGCCATTCTTGGAAGTGGCCATGTTGTCATCTGCGCTGCAAACGAGATGAAAAGGAAGATTCTGGCAGTGATTGCCGGGTTAACGAAGTTTCTTCCGATTCCACCGTAGAGCTGTTTAATAACAACGATAGCTACGAAACATCCTATTACTGCCATCCATAGCGGGAAGCTGGATGGAACGTTAAATGCTATCAGTAGACCTGTTACTGCTGCACTGAGATCGCTGATTGTCTGTGGCTTCTTAGCGAGCATGTTGTATATCCATTCGAAGCCTACGCTGGCAACGATACATACAGCTGCAAGAAGCAGAACTCTAGCTCCGAAAAATATATGTGCTGGCAACTAGAGCTGGAAGCATAGCAAGCAGAACAGTTCCCATTAATTTGGTAGTATCTTCATCTGTAACGATGTGTGGAGATGTGGATACTATCAGATTGTTATGAAATTTCTTATTATCCATTCTTCTTCGCTGCCTCCTTTACCAAGCCTTTCGCGAGCTTATTGGTAAAGCTCAAAGGTCGTCTTGCAGGACATACGTAAGAGCAACTTCCGCACTCCATACACTGCATAACCTTGAACTTATCAAGTGACTCTGCGTCATGTCTCTCGTAGAAATCTGCGTAGAGCATAGGAACGAGCTTGAATGGACATCCGTGATGACAACGACCACAGTTGATACATCCAGTCTCGGTCTTTACAGTAGCTGTCTCCTTGCCGAAGCATAGGAGCGAACCAGTATTCTTAACAGTTGGAGTCTCATCTGAATGAGTTGCACGACCCATCATAGGTCCGCCCATTACGATTTTCTTAGGCTCCTGCTTGTATCCACCGCAAAATGCAACTACATCAGCGATGCGTGTTCCGATTGGAACGAATACGTTCTTAGGCTCAGCAACAGCATCTCCATCAACAGTGATTCTTCTCTGAACGAGAGGCATACCTGTTCTGAAGTACTGTCCCAAAATTCCGATTGTCGAAACGTTACATAGAATAACGCCAAGCTGTGCAGGAAGAACACCAGCATTCATAACCTTACCGGTGGTCTCATATACGAGCACACGCTCAGCTCCCTTAGGGTATCTCGACTGTAGCTTGAACACCTCGATATTATCGATACCGTTCTGCTGAATCAGTCTGTTCAAGTTTTCGATGGCGTCAGGCTTGTTCTCCTCGACTCCGATGATACCTTTCTCTAGGTTCAAATACTTCATAGTTAGAAGCATACCGTCGAGAACATCCTGTCCATCCTCTACCATAATTCTGTTATCGCCTGTGATGAATGGCTCACACTCAGCACCGTTGATAACCAGGGTAGTACATTCGTCTAGATTCTTTGGATCCATCTTGATGCTCGTTGGGAATGAAGCACCTCCTAATCCAACCATACCACTAGCTCTTACTGCCTTGACGAAATCAGCATGACTCTCAATGTGAGGAACCTGAACCTCTTCACTGATTTCCTGCTTCTTATCAGTCTCAATAACGATATGTGTCTCCATTCCGCCCATCGAGGAACGTACCGATGTGATATCAGTAACTGTTCCAGATACGCTAGAATGAATTGGAGCACTAACGAAAGCTTCTGTGTCACCGATCTTCTGACCGACTTTGACATAGTCGCCCTTTGCTACGAGAGGCTGACAAGGAGCACCAATACTCTGCGACATGCAGATTTCAACCACATCTGGAATTGGCATCACTTCGGTCTCACGACCTGCAGTATTCTTGTGATGCTTAACCAAAATGCTTGGTAAATGTTTACCTTGGCTCATCCTTAAGAACCCTTCCTTTCTTAGATTCGTACAAATAATATCCATTGCATGAGAAAAATTATACATCAAAATTCCCTATAAGTCACCTCAAATTTCCTTGAAAAGTACACAATCGCTTTCAACTTTAACTTGTCCTTCTTCATCTACCCCTAGAACCACATGTTGTGCTACTAGTTGGTCTCGGACGTACAAGATAACCGATTTACTTAGCACTTCACCAGGGCAGGCGATAGGCGTTCCAGGAGGATAAGGGATGATGGACTCGTAGAGAACTCTTCCCTCGGCACTATATAAAGGAACCTCTTCATAGGTGTCGGGGATTTTGCGCTGCTCTAGCCGCTCTATAAGTGCTGAATCTGATGATGGAGTTCTCAATTCTGCAATCTTGTCTACCGGCTGTGATGCATTCTTGTTCGCCACCTGCGTTTCATTTTTTGCCACCGCCTGTATTTCATTTTTAGCTTGCTTCTGCGCCGCGTTCTGGGCGGCAGACTCGGTTTTAGAGGCAGAGCTTTCCGATTTCACACCTTGGATTCTGCCGCCATAGTGCGCCGAGAGGTCACGCAGGGCGGCCAGGATGTCTTCGTAGTCGCCCCTCTCGTTTCCGAGTCCTGTCATCAGCATCACATAGTCGCCATGCGTGAGTTCCACCCAGATGTTTCTCTTCTCGAGCTCCTCCGCCAGTTCGGGGCCGCTGAGGCCGAGGGCTGACATTGTGATGCTGACCTTGGTTTCATCAAGGTCGATGCGATCGATGAGCCCGAGGCCGGCGATCTGGGCAGCCTCCTGATAGAAGTATTTGATATCTGCATCCCAGTTCTTGATGAGATTGTAGCCGTCCATTCTGAGTATCTGCTGATTGATATCGAGGCTGCCCATCAGCAGATAGCTCGGACTCGTAGTCTGCAGCATGCGGAGGAGCTCGCTAATCCGAGAAACATCTGGCCTCTCGGTGCAGATGTTGAGAATTGCGGAGCCCGTAAATGACAGCAGCGTCTTGTGCGTGCTGTCCACCACAATGTCGGCTCCGCAATTCTCTGCCGCACGGTGCGGGAGCCCATCTTCACTGCGCAGGTAGTCAAAGAATTTAAGGTGCGCACCGTGCGCCTGATCCACAATCAGAATCCTGCCGTGCAGGTGAACGATACTGGCAATTCGCTCGATATCTGATAATACACCGTAGTAGTTCGGGCTGGTCACCAGCACGGCTTTGATGCCTGGGTCTTCAATCAAGGCCGTCTCAATCTTGTCCGGGTCTAATCCGAGCTGAAGCCCAGTTTCGCTATCTATCTCAGGCATTATGTAGACAGGATCTATCCCGCCAAGTCTGAGCGCTCCATATACGGATTTATGGGAATTCCTTCCCATAAGAAGTTTACCTCCTCTTGGGACACTACCTAATATCGAGGCCATGAGCCCTGCACTGCTGCCATTTACAAGGAGCTCTGTATGCTTTGCCCCATAGAGCCCGGCGTAGCCTTCCATAATATCCTTAATTCTTTCTCTTGGCTGCTGCAGCGCATCAGCTCCAGGAATTTCCGTTATATCGTTTCCCACTACATTCTTGATGAAATCTCCGAAGCCGTATATCCCATAGAGCGTGCCTCTCCCTTTGTGTCCAGGCATATGAAACGAAATCGGGTGAGTCTCCTTATGATACATAAGGAAGTCGGTCAAGCTGACTCTGTCTTTCATTTTTAGGTATCCTCCGTCTCGAGTGGCAACTGAGGAGCAGCCACCTTCCTATAGTAAAAAAGCACAACGAACTGATTGCGACCTTACCTGGCCATCTAGTTCCTTGTGCTTATGTCGCATCATATATAATGAGCTCCGCTCGTTTTCCAATCTAAATCTCGATTGGCTAATTTAGTATCTCCTACTTGATCACGTCTCTTCCAACGTAAGGTCTCAGCGCTTCTGGTACTACCACGGTACCATCTTCCTGCTGGAAATTTTCAAGGATAGCAGCTACAGTTCTGCCTACCGCTAGACCAGATCCGTTCAGCGTGTGTACGAATTCAGGCTTTGCCTTCTTCTCTCTTCTGAATCTTATATTAGCTCTTCTAGCCTGATAATCTTCAAAGTTTGAGCAGCTTGAAATTTCAACATAACGGCCGTAGCTTGGCATCCACACTTCGATATCGTATGTCATCGCTGCTGAGAATCCGAGATCTCCAGAGCATAGTCTAACGACTCTGTAAGGAATACCTAGCTTTTGTAGTACTTCCTCTGCATCATGTGTGAGCTTCTCTAGTTCTTCATATGAATTCTCAGGATACGCAAGTTTAACCATCTCAACCTTATTGAACTGGTGCTGTCTGATCAATCCTCTAGTATCACGTCCAGCTGACCCCGCTTCTTTGCGGAAGCATGGCGTATATGCCGTGTAGTACACAGGCATCTCCTCCGGCTCGATAATCTCATTGGAACGGAGATTGGTAACCGGAACTTCTGCTGTTGGAATCAGGAAAAAATCCTTCGCAGGCACATAGAACATATCGTCCTCGAACTTAGGCAGCTGTCTGTCCCTGTCATAGCATCACGGTTAGCCATGAACGGTGGTAAGATTTCAGTATAGCCCTGTTCTTCCGTGTGGAGGTCGAGCATGAAGTTTATCACGGCTCTCTCTAGCCTTGCACCTATACCCTTGTACACTGTGAAGCGGGAGCCAGAAATCTTGGCAGCACGTTCAAAATCCAGTATGTCTAGAGCTTCTCCGATATCCCAGTGTGCCTTTGGCTCAAATGTGAACGAAGTCGGCTCTCCGAACTTACGAAGCTCGAGATTCTCGCTATCATCCTCTCCGCTTGGAACATCTGGGTGAGGTGTATTAGGGACGTAGAGTAGCGCCTTTCTGAGTTCCTCTTCCACTTCGCTAACCTCTGCATCTAAGGATTTAATCTCTGCACTTAACTCCTTCATCTCTGCAAACAGAGCTGAGGTATCCTTACCTTCCTTCTTGAGCTTTGGCACTTCACGCGATACTGTATTCTGCTTGTTTTTAAGCTGTTCAACTTCCGCAAGAAGCTCCCTTCTCTTGGTATCAAACTTTAACACGTTGTCGATGCCAAAGTCACCTTTTCCACGTCTTTCCACATCGGCTTTAACGCTCTCGAAGTTTTCTCTCACTCTTTTGACGTCAAGCATTTCTTAACCCCCATATTATCGTATCTTCCTAAATCTATTAAAATAAGTTCTTAATATAAGTGCTGTACGCACCTCTAAGCTCCTCGATCTTCTCCTGAATAAGCAGCTCATATCTAGACGCCGCATCAAAATCCGCAGAATCAATCGCTTCTCTCGCAAGCGTCAAAATCGATTTGCTATCGATGGAGTCCTTGCCGAGCGCAATGCGCAGGCTGTTGACCCTTCTCCAGTTCATTATATCATAATCAGTGGCTTCGAGCTCATTATGTCTCTTCTTGCAGTTTCTGACAAAATCCATTGAATTAGGCAAAATCCTATCGCGGAACTCCATAACCCACTTCATCGACATCTGTGCACGGTATGACATGATCACATCCTTAGCCGTCTCATCTCCGCCTGTGAGTTTTGCTAGTTCATCTTCGTGTGTATCAAATGCCTTCAAATTCTCCCAGACTGTAGCCGGTGCTTTTCCGAAAAGCTTTTCTCTCTCTCTCTTCGTGAAACATTCGAAAACGTTGAGTTCGCTTCTATATTCCCTATCCTTTGCGAGATAGAAGTCCTTTTCTCCAGCTTTCTTAGAGATTGATACTGCGAGCTCTGTTGGTGTCTTGCCATTAGAGAGCACTGCTTCAATTCCGTCTAGCATGAGCATGAACGATGCTCCCACAACCAGATAAGTGTTGCTATGAGGGTTTGGTGACCTGAGCTCAAACCTTGTAGCCATAGGGTTGTTCTGATCTCTAACGAGTCCTATTAAAACAGTTCTATTTCTAGAAGGTGTTACGCAGTCCTTCCCGAGAGAGGTTACGATGCAGACCGGAGCCTCGTACCCTGGCTTTAGCCTTCTAAATGCATCATGTGTCTGTGCCACGAAAGGATTTAAAAGCTCGTAGTTATTTAATTCCCATGAGCGCTCCGAATCCAACAGGACTCATGTATTCGTTCATTCTATCCTTTGACTCAAATAGATTTACAACCTTTCCCGACTTAAGCCTTGCAGATACACCGAGGTGAGTATGCTCTCCGCTACCTGCAACGCCTGGCATAGGTTTTGCAAGGAATGTTACCTCCAAGTTGTTAGCTCTAAATACATCCCTCACTATGTGCTTAATCTGACCTTCATTATCCCCAGCCTGCACTGGCGATGAATACTTCCAGTCGATTTCAAGCTGCTCCATGATATGGTCATAGCTTCCAGAATTGCCCATCTTAGCTCTTACTCCGCCAACCTCCTTGTGTCCCATCTCGACACCGAAGCCATAGCGGTCGAGTATCTCGAGCGTCTGCTCAAGGGCTGTATTTACAGGTCCTATAGTCCTCTTCCAGTACTGCTCCTTAAGTTCCTGCGAAGTGGAAAGCTGATCTCTATCCGCTTTGTCATCTGGGGTTTTTACCCAGAACTCGAGTTCAGTTGCACTAGTTAGGTTAATCTCTTCAATATCGTCTATGGAATTAATGCCGTCTAGGTACTCGACTACATATGGATACTGCTTCAGCATCTCCATGAGTCTTGTCTTGAACTTGCGTATAGAATCCTTGCAGAAAATTCTCGATCCAACCATCCTATCATTGTTGTGTCTTAGGAATGATGGAATCCTCAGTGTACCGACTGGCAAGCCGGTCGCAAAATCCATATTGCTGAAATTGTACTCAACGTACCAATTTACATCCTTATCTGGAAGTATATCAACTCTAGCATTCGCGAGGTTTGCAATCTCTGGCAGTGCGACGCTGGATCCGTCGGTCTGAACACCGTTTTCAAGCAGCTTCTCCATATCATCGATGAATGTCTTGATAGGAATTTTCTCATCCGTAAAATGTCCACCAAGGTCCACGCCCGCAAATGACACGAACTTAACCTCTGGATGTGCACGAAGCACCTTCGCTACCTCTTCAATTCCATGCTCTTCAGCAGGAATTGTAAAGAGCATCTTTTCCAAATCGAAATTTATCATAACATCTCCTTATCTCGCAAAGTAAAAAGTAATTTAAGCTCAATTTCCTATCCAGCAAGCTGATCGAGATATCCAGACAGCTCATCTAGATACTCGCCATAAGCCTTCCAGTCCCCATTCTTCTGGGCTTTAACAGCATTATCATACGCTTCCTTAGCCTTGCCAATCAGCTCTTTCTGGTTGCTGGAGCCACTAGCTCCACTAGAGCCGCCTGATGAATTGCTGCTGACACTACCTGAATTCCCTGCGCCATCCCCAAATAAGTTTTCAAGCGCCTCATCCAATGTAGATGCATATGCTATCTTGTCCCCATAAGCGACTATTACCCTCTTAACCTCAGGAATCGCTTGGTTTGAAGCCTCGAGATATACCGGCTCTACGTACATTATAGAATTATTTACAGGAATTATAAACATGTCCCCACGTTTATACGTAGTCCCTGATGAATTCCATAGCGAGAACTCCTTGGCAATCTCAGAATTCTGATCTATCTGGGCTTCAACCTGCATTGGTCCGTACACCGTCTTGTTCTTAGGGAACTTATACACCACGAGCTTACCGTATTCGTCCCCATCATTTCTCGCCATCATGATGGCTGTCATGTTCTGCTTCGACTTAGGAGTGAACGGAATCATATTTATAAACTCTTCACGCTTTCTCCCGGCAGATTGAATATGAAGAAGCTCGAACTCATCGGTCTCTTTTTGTACCGTATATTTGATTTGCAATATCCCAGAGATCTTCCTTCTGATAGAAGACCTTGACTTCATTCATATGATACTTGGTGTAAGCACCCGCCTGAATATTGAGGAGCGTCGATGGATACTTGAAAATGCTTCTTTAATCCCGATGGAATCTTATCCTTACCCTTGAACAGCGTCGGATATATCTTTCGCATACGTCTTCGCAATCGGATCCTTATCATCCACAACGTAGTAATTTACATCCCCATTATAAGCATCCACAACCACCTTGATTGAGTTTCTGATATAGTTCGTCGTCCCAATCTGACCCGAATAAGGCTCAGAATACGGATAGTTGCTGCTAGTCGTATACGCATCGATAACCCAGTACAGCTTTACCATCCACGATGGTCATGTAAGGGTCCTTCTCATACTCGAGGTACGGCAAAATCTTTATTTACCCTCTCAAGGATATTTCTGTTAATGATTATCCTCGAATCCGAGTTGATATTTCCTCGACACGAGCATCTGCATGCTTCCCTCTCTGATTGAGAAAACAGCAGTCTGCTTACAATTCCGAGCTTTATACCCTGCCTTGCCCTTTGTACTTGGTATACTTGTTGTTATTCCCATCTGGGTAATCGAATTCCTGCTCATCTCCCATTGACGATTATATAGTTGTTCGTGAGCTCACCGAAATAAATCTCAGGTCTCTTTATCTTTATTTCAGGAATATTTGACTCAGGTGGAATATTCTTAACGAGCACATCCGGTTGTCCGCTTGCGGTTACGGAATTAACCTTGGATAGCGCAACTCCATAACCATGAGTGTATTTCAAATGCTTGTTAATCCATGTATCACTGATCTTGGCTTCGTTAATCTCACGTGCCGATAGATACACCTGGGTCTCAGCGCCATTTATATCATATCTATCTACATCTACATCCTTGAAATCGTAGTACTGACGAATACTCTGGGTTTGATTGTAGTAATCCTTTACAGGCTCATAATCGTTAATTCTGATATTGCTGATAGTCGGTTTGTTACTAGCTATATCTGCAGCTGTCAGATTGTTCTGTGCTGCAAAAGAATCGACCTTAACCTTGTCTAGGCCGTACGCATGATTCGTATATTGGATATTGTTCTTGATGTATTTGCTTTCTTTGTTGATTTCATCTGGAGCAACTATCAGGCTCTGAACACCAACCTTAAGAATCGTTCCGAGGAAAAGCACTCCTATTATGAGCATCGGAACTCTAGCGAGCTTAAGATATTCCTTCTTATGAACGTGTCTTACCAGGGTAATCGCTCCGACTACAGCTAAAATCATGACTAGAAGATATACCTTTTGCGTAATTGCAATATCTGTAAATCCAGCACCGTATACTGTTCCAGTATGTGCATGGAGGAGAGTAAACTGCTTTAGCACGAAGTGAATGCCTAACATAACGTAGAAAACAACGCCCAAAATCATAGCCTTCCCAGATGCTAGGCTAAATAGATGGTCCACATTTGATCTATTGATTTCGCGTTTATTTTCTCTGCGCTTCTTAGCTTGTTCCTTTGCTTTGTCACTAAATCCTTTTATGATTCTCGTAACATCATCTACAGGGTCTCTCTTGCCGAACGGAATACTGTTATCAGGACGTCCTTTCCTAACTTCATCATCTGCCGAGGTTTCATCTCCTGCCTGTGCTTCTTTCGCTGCATCATCTGCCTCAAGATCTTCAAAGACATCCTTCTTGTCGAAAATATCCGGTTTCCTTACCGAAAGCAAAACGGCATAGTAAATCAATGTTACGATAACTACTCCGATAATCACGAATATTGCGATTGAATTAAGTTTAGATAAGAAATCAAGCTTAAATACATAGAAGGAAATATCTAGTCCAAAAATCGGATCCTTTAGTCCGAACTTTGAGGAGTTCGCAAACATGAGAAATGATTGCCACGTGCTCGTAGCCGATACAAACGCTGCCACAACTCCGAAAATCACAGATATCACCCAAGATAACACGTTTAGCTTGTGCATATCCGGAATTTCGTGCGATTCTATCTTACTAAAATATCCCTTTCTAAGGCTGTTTAGATAAACTCGCACCAAAAGACCGGAAATCAAGAATATTACAATTCCGAGCTTTTAGCTCTGTTGCAAGCTGCGTCCAAAAAACCCTGGTAAAGCCAAGTTCTCTAAAACCACATCCAGTCTGTGAGGAAAGCCGACGCTTCTACCGACTATAACTATCACAAAAATTGCTATAACAAGCAGCTTTCCAAAGACATTCCGTCGCTTACCTTCACCATTAAATGTGTATGTAACTTTTCCTTTTTTTCTTATCCTTAACCATAATTTCTCCAAAAACCACATAATGCAGCGGTAGCCATCAAGCCTGCCGCTGCATATACGTATAAATCACCCTTATAGTAGCAATTCAGAATTATCACCCAGCGATGCGAAAATTTCGTAAACTTTCCAATCACCTCGCTGATTCGCTGCGCAACACTGCTGTCCGGAGCAAAGTTAAGTATTAGTATCACTACCAATAACAGAACTAGCAAGATTGCCACGATAACCGCAATTACCGTTAGAACTCCGCCTTTGCGCGACTCTTCATCGTCATCGTCGACTGCAGACGGTGCTACACTGCTTGCCTTACTTGCCGTATTAACTGCAGCCTGAGCTGGCGAACTAACTAGAGTTGTCGCAGCAGTAATAGGTTCAGTAACATTAGCGCTATTACTGAGTTCTGATCCTGCATCCTTCTTTGCTGCTTCAAGCTTAGCTGACTCAGCCTTAACTGCAGCTTCGACTGTCTCATGATGGGCTTCAACTGGAGTTTCCTCAGCCTCTTCCTCATCCTGATAATCAGCTAGCACATCCTCCATAAGCGTATAGTCGGCACTGCCATCCTGCAGTTTCTTATACTCCTCATCAAGAAGCTGCTGGAACTCTTCATTCTTACGATAGAGAGTATAGAACTTGTCTATCTTACGAGTTGCCTCCATCCCTGCATCATCAACATCTGTACCAAAGAGATCCTTCTGTAGATCATCAATCGACATAACCTCTTCTTGATTTAGATCCTCATTATTCTCTTCCACAGCTGAAGTGTTAGCATCTGCCACATCTTCTGCAGAGAAAAGCATATCAGCCTCTTCATCTGGTTCATCATCAATTGTATCGAATCCTAAAGCAGCCAACTCTGCCTCTAAGCTAGTTAAATCAGAGCGAGCCCCTGTCTCTGTATCATTTGCTTCAGTCTCCGCCTCAGCCTTCGCCTGTACAGGCTCCTGCACTAGTTCTTCGGCCGAAACAACTTCTCTTGCTGGCAGCTCAACTGTTTCTGAAGTGTCTTTACCGAGAAGTTCTGCTAGACGCTTCTGTAGGTTTGCAATTTCACTTTCTATAGCCTTTGCAGCTGCTAGCTCAGCATCCTCAGCCTTTTCAGCAGGTGCTGAAGCTACCTCTACGGTTTCTGATGCTGCATTTACTGGCTCTTCCAGTGATGGCTTTGGAGCTATCTCTGCAGTTGGTTCTGAAGTTGGTTCTGAAACTGGCTCCGCAGCAACTTCTGTAGCTACTGACTCCTCTTGATCTTTTGGTTCAGTCGAAGTTTCCGAAACTGCTGGAACTGCTTCTGTAGCTGCTTCATCACTAGTCTCATGCGAATCAACTACCTCATCAGTCTCTAATGCCGCCGGCTTATCAGCCTTTTCTGTCTCTTCATCCATATATAGTTCAGAGTAATTGACAGGCTCCTCATAAGGAACATCTATGTCATCGTCGCCGAATACGAAATCATCTGCTTCTTCTGTAGATTCAGTTTCAGGTTCGAGATCGTAGTCCGTCTCTGGCTCTTTATTATCATCTGTAAGCTCGTCATACGAGAATGTCTCTGGCTCATCATCGTCATCCTCATCATCGAGATCAAATTCCTCAACTTCAGCACGCTCCTGTGCACGCGAAACCCCTGCTTGGCTTCACGTAGTCAAGATACTGGCTTACAGTCTCCTCATCTTCATCTGTATCTTCGATATCAATGTCGAAATTGAAACAAATCATCGTCTGATTTGTCTGCATGAACATCTTCTTTATCAGTGTCCTCATGGTTACCGATAAATGCAGAAAAGCTCTGTCTCAAATTCATCTTCTGGAAGCTTAAACTCGTCCCTAGTGTCAGCTGCGGACACATGAACCATATCATCAACGAAGTTATGTGGTGGCTCTGCCTGGAACACTTCCTCGTGCGACTTGCGGCGAGCATTTAGATACTCATCAAAATCCGCAGAAGCTGCATCTAGTCTATGCGAAACTTCCTTTTCATCCATCTCGCTTGCCTGCTTCTCCAGTTCAGCGACGATGTCATCCTTGAGTTCTGTGTATCCCTGAGTATGCTCCCTTTCTTCGTTAGGAAGAATGGACTCACTAAAATCTGAGTCAGCCGAAACGGATGCTTCTTCAGCTTCCTTCGCAGCCTTCTCTCGCTCTTCTTTTTCCTGCTTCATGACCTCTATGAAGTTCATAGTGCGTCCGTGACCAGATGCCGGAACAGCTGCGGAATCACGCTTTAGAATTTCCTCGATGGAATCAGGCTCCTCAGCCTTATGTGCAGGCTCAGCAGTCTTGTGTCTATCCCAATCATTATTAACCGAACTGAACGACTGTGTAACAGCTTCAGCCTCTTCGTCGTCAATCCCAGTTGTCTCCCAAGGAGATCTGATTTTCTTAGTAGGTTTCTTATGGCTCTCTTCAATTACAGAGCTCCAATCGAAAGAAACCGAGCTTGTTTTCTTCTTAGGCTCCTTAATCTCTAGATCCTCAGAACCGAAATTAAAGTCGAACTTCGTAGAAGATTCTCTCTTGTCCATCATATTTCCTTCTCTATTCGACGAACTAAACGCTGTATGTTCGTGTACTGACGGTTCTGCATCAAGGCTCAATCTTGCACCACATACACTGCAAAAACTTAGCGCCTTCTGCTACTTCGTTGCCACAATTGCTACAGAACATTGTTACCTCCCAAATCCACTTAAATCACTCGAGCGAGGAACTCGCTTTTGTGCTGGTTGTCAATCTTCTATAAAGATTCATTGGAAATTATACAACAAGGATAAGTTAATAGCAAGATTTCGCTTGCAATTAGTGGAATTCGCGCAACAAATGCATAATTTTATACAAAAATTATTGTAATTTTATGCTATCTTTTCCACCTTTTTTTGTGATAACATTATCCGTCAAGAGGCACGCAACATCAATAGATAGGAATTAGTCCCACCCGTGTTCTTATTTATTGTGGAAATGTTACATTTCCTGCACCTGTTTTAAATCGCGCTGCTTCTTTTTTTATTGTATCATGATTGATTTTTGCTAAGGTTTAGTTATTGTGATGAATTGAAATGTTTTTTTAACGTATTTTTATAAATACATTTGTGCATAGACAATAATATAGAGGCATATGGAAATGGATTAGGTGCATCACTTACCGCATTTGAATGTATGCGCAGCTAAACGCTTAAATTTAAATTCGAATTTAATTCGATTTTTTTCAAACTTTTTCTTGACTGCCTTGTAAATCAATGCTAGACTATATAAGCTGTTAAGCAAACAACTAAATATGTGTGATTAGCTCAGCTGGCAGAGCACCTGACTCTTAATCAGGGTGTCCAGGGTTCGAACCCCTGATCACGCACCAAAAGGCGCAACTCGATAGGGTTGCGCTTTTATTTTACATAGTCATATTTTGATAGCATTTAATTTTCACATCTTAAAAGCCATTCTTTAGTGTTATCTAAAAAATGGCTTTTGTATGGTTTTAAAGATTCGCCTCGTTTCTCCCTACTTCAAATCCTCCAGCTTATTATCCTGGCGTTTTATCTTGCGCGTAGTCGTTCTAACGAAATCTTCTTTGCGGACGTAGACCTCACGGATTCGCTTGAATGGAGCGAGCCCCATATTGAGCTCCGTGACAACACCTTTTATAAGCGTTTCAAGCTCATCGTCTGGTGGAACGCTTCCGAGTTCATCCTTTATCTCGTCTTTATCTGGAAGAATCTGTACTGCAACTACATCCTCTGATTCGCCTGATGCGAATACCATCGAATCGGATATGTACGGGATGTCTGTTGATATAGTCCTCAATTTCCTCAGGATAGATGTTCTCTCCAGCATTCGTTACGATTACATTCTTAGCGCGACCAGTCAGAAACAGCCAGCCATCCGCATCGAAGTATCCGATATCGCCAGTTCTGAGCCAGCCATCCTCAAGCACTTCCTCAGTTGCCTCGGGGAGGTTATAGTAGCCGAGCATGACATTTGGACCTTTAAATAATATCTCTCCAACGCCATTTTCATCTGGGTTAATGATACGCACTGTTCCAGTCTCCACTGGCACTCCGACAGATCCAGATTTATCATACCTCGTTCTAGAAGCACTCTGAGGTGTGCCTGTAATCAGCGGTGTGCATTCGGTCATGCCATACCCCTGAAGCACCATAATCCCAAAGTCTTCAAAGTCCCTGCAAATATCTGGCGCCAGCGCAGCAGCTCCTGTAATTACGAGTCTGAGCTTGCCGCCGAGTTCATTTATAATCTGCTTAAATAGAGTTCTGCTCACATTTACGCCGAACTTTCGCGCGCTGCGGCTAGCCTTCAGTGCTCTTCTGAACGTCTTTTCCTTTCCCGACTTCTTAATTGTCTTCATGATTCGGCCGTGAATCATCTCGAGAACCCTCGGCACTACGATGACAACTGTATTTTCAGCTTCGTGCATATTTTTGACGATATATTTCATGCCCTCGCAAAACGCCGTGCTTGCCCCTCGATATAGCACGAGCAACATTCCGAGCGTGCATTCGTAAGTGTGGTGAATCGGCAGTATTGAAAGTGTCTTGTCCCATGGATGGATATTCGCCACGCGGCACACATCCATGATATTTACCGTGATATTGCGATGAGTTAGCATAACGCCCTTAGGAGTACCTGTAGTCCCTGAAGTGAAGAGAATTACTGCCATTTCGTCGGGATCTATTTCAGCATCCGCAAAAGAAGTATCTCCCCTTGCAAGCTTATCCTCTCCCTCAACTATCAACGCTCTCCATAGATAAACCTTCCTGCCAGTCCGCTCGAATTCAGTCACATCCTTAAGTAGTGACTTTGGGTCATCATCGAGCGATATTCTGTCGCCGTAAAATTCTGTGATTATAAGATCTGTAATTGTTATGATATTAGAAAGCTTAGGAGCACATTCAGATGAACAGATGACCGTATGGCAGTTTGACGCATCGAGGAGGTTCTTTATCTCTTCTCCACCGAGTTCTTTGTCGATTGGAACCACAACAAGTCCTGCGTTCATAACCGCAAGATAGGAGGCAATCCACTCATAGCTCCCCTCGCCGATGATTGCAACGCGTCGCTCATCATCTACCAGCTCAAGCAGCATAGTGCCAATGGCTTCGACATCATGACCTAGAACCTCGTAAGATACAGGGATGTATTCTCCGCCACGTTTTTCTTTTACCCAAAATGCAGGTCTCTCACTGTACTTCTCAATGCTTCCAGCAAGAAGGTCCTTGAGCGTCGTAATCTCTCGAATGTCCTTATACCAATAACGCCCACAATCCGAGCCTTTCTTCTCGATAAACGAGTTAGCTCCAAATGGGTTAGCTATATCCTCACTATTAATCGTGCTTCTCATATCATTCATAGCATGCTCTCCACACAAAATTACATTTAGTTAACATTAATCATACCATATATTCGATTTTAAATTAAGCAAATCGTCATGCTGCACAGCACATACTAGGCGCGAGGCATTCCCTTTTGCCTGGTAATCCGCGTAGCAATATGTTTGATTTTATATAATCACCGTGTCGCAATTTTCACATAGCCTTTAGATTTTTCATTTATTTATTTGGTACAATAGGCAACATAAGTTATTCCGAACGTAAGGAGACAGTATGAATTACGCAAAGATTAGATCGATAGCGCACCTCGTGTCTCTCGTATGTCTACTACTCATCTTCGTAGTATCTACGAGCAAGTACGTCGCTGCTGCTACTCAGTCCGATTCAGCTCGTACAGGCATCCCCGCAAAGATAACTGCTCAGCACAAGCAGGAATCCGACATTCCAGACTGCACTGAGATTGAAGTTGCTGTTGATGCAGCTGATTTGTCTGTCCCAACTATGACAGATTCAGCAGCTGACACTGTTGCTACTCATGCAACTACCACTTCTTATTCAGCTCCTTTAGTTTCAACTGGAACTAATACGATAAGGCAGTCGAGGATGAGAAGGCAAAGAAGAAAGCTGAAGAGGAAGCAAAGAACAGCGAGTCAAGTCGCACAGCTACTTCCATAAAATACACTTATTCTGGAAGTGTACTCTCTAAGTCCAAGGGAACCAACAACGGTCCTTCTGGCAAGGAGACCTACTACAACCTCAACATGTCGAGAGTTGTATCAGCTATGGGTAGGTTTGGATATTCGTCATCTGACTACTGGGTTAGAGCTGACGGAGTTAAAGATGCTAGGTAACTACGTAATGGTTGCAGCTAGCTACAAGACTCACCCTAAGGGTTCTTTAGTCCCAACATCTCTTGGAACTGGAATCGTATGCGATACAGGTGGCTTTGCAACGAGCAACCCAACGCAGATAGACATAGCGACAAATTGGTAAGATTTTAAGGTTTTCATAATAGATGCTTGTCCTGGCAAAAGGATCCCTATAATCCCCGCGCTACACGAACATCGAAGTGAGAGCCTCGGTCCGTCGGTGCACGGACTAATATATTTGCGATGATACGAATTAAGAGAAGCAAGCAATGCGCTGGCTTCTCTTTTGTTGATTCTCACTTATATTTCTGCAGCTAAGCTAAAATATTTCTAGCAGCTCCTCACGATTAGTTATAAGATAAAGATAGTTATTTGCAAATTACGAGGTACTAACATGGAGAGATATACTTTTTTTCTGCATCAACTGCTAAAGTCAGACATTTATGTAGGGCTTCTTTTTCCCTGCTCTAATAATGCTGCCCATCCTAGCGATACAACTGATTCTGTTCTACCTTAAACTCAGTGATGTGACTAGGTCCCATCCAAATATTTTCATCTTATTGGTTTTTGCCTGTGTTAATTTCAGCTTTTATATCGCTAAAAAATTTCAATCGAGATTTGTCAAAGACTATACCGTCACACTTGACGGAAGCGAAGTTACCATTCTGTGTGATGATATTGAGATTCTCTCAGGGCACTGTGGTTTCTTGCAAATTCAAGGGCTCGGGTTCTAAATTTTTTTCGCTAAAAGCTGCCTCATTAGATATCTTCACTGACTACGAAGATATAAAAACTTCGCGCCAGAGCCAGGGAAGGGGGAGTTTACTATCCCTAACTGGAACCCTTTTGCAACAGGCAGTATATCTGATGTGGATGTGCTCCTGTCACTGGGCAGGAGGATTGAGAATGTGCTGGCGACTGAATGAATTTGGTGCCGACTAAAGAATAACAGAAAGCTCGAATACGAGCTTTCTGAAAAATCGTCTACTGACTTTGCTCTGCTAAACGCTCCTGTTCCGCCTTTCTTGTCCATCTTATACTGCTTACGGAATTCCTCTACTGAACTAGGTAGTTTCTTTATATCAGGTTTATTATACAGGAGGTAGTAATATACATCCTTTCTATATGATTTCTTGTCTTCTGTTGGCGCTCCTAGCATGTATTGTCCATTTTTGAGCTTACATACTATCATCCCCACTGCACTGAAAATCCTTCTCATAGTTTTTTTTTCTTTATAAAAAGAGATTACACCTCTATCTACTGAAGCTGAATCTTTAAATACAACTCTAGCCCCATTAGTGGGTTTTCATTAAGTAGTTCCCATTTTCCATTTTATACTTGCCAAAGAAATAGATTATATTTTGCGCATAGCCAGCTCCCATCATCTCCATAATCCTCTTGACTACGCCTGCTATCGTCATACATCAAAAATATGTCCCATCTTCTTTAAATTCAACATAATACCTTGATTGATCAGACTCTGGATACTCAAAGTCCTGAACCTCCTATATATACTTTGTTTTTTTTAATCTCTGTAATTGGTTTAGGTTTAAAAAAATGTTAGTTTCAGAACTACTGAAACTATAATCACAAAAACTATTAGACAAATTGCAATAACAACTATCTTTTTTTACATTAATTGCTTCTTTCATGACTTGTCTTCTTTCTAAAAATTATCTCAGCGATTTTTTTATATCTTCGTTATACTTATACATATCCCTTTTCTCTGGTGCAATATTTTTTTATTTTCATTTAATACACCACTCTTATCTTTTACATACAATTCACTATCTCTAAATCTAGGTTCATATTTAGGTTGTGCTGGTTTTACATCGAACATCTGGTGATAATCATCATTTGCAGTTGCATAATTAAAGTTGGAGCAGTTAACCACGGCATCTTGTGTAGCGTCTTTATCTAAAAGAGTAAGAAATTTACCATCCCCATTGATTATAAACTCTGAACGAAATCTGGCATTGGTCACAACCTTGAGATTTACTCCTCCATTTGCATAGCTATGTCCATCCGGATACTATTCACCATTATTATATGATTTTAGGTGCAGCCTTGTAGACTCCTCCGTCCAATTCCAGATTTTCTCTTTGACTATATAGTTTATCAGCTTTTCTTCGTCTGTTCGGCCTTTGTAGTTATCCACTATGTATTCAGCCTGCTGATAAGATATTACATACCTGAACAGATGTAGCTGCTTTCCATGCATACCACATGTTGTCATATACTTTGGTTACGACCAAAGGAAAACAGAAAGCTCGAATATGAGCTTTCTGAAAATTGTCTACTGACTTTGCCCCGTTAGACGCGCCTCTTCCGCTAGGCGCTCCTGCTCCGCCTTCTTATCCATCTTAAACTGTTTGCGGAATTCTTCTACAGAACTAGGAAGTTTCTTTATGTCGGATTTGTTATAGAGAAAGTAATATGGGAGTTTTTCGTCATATGATTTAACAGAGTCGCCAGAGTAACCAAGTACATAGTTACCCTTTTTAGTTAAAAAAATCTTTTCTGTTATTTTTTTTCCCCATCTTTGTAATTTTTATGACTATATCTATTAATTTTTCTTATTTTTTTACAGCCTTTGAATCTTTGAACTCAACACCTGCTGAATCGATCATTGTGAGTACATAATTCCCATTTTTTTATCTCGTAACTACCATATAAGAAGTCAATGTCTGGATAGCTCCAGTACCCATCTTCAAAATAGTCTTCTTGTTTCCTCCTACTGTCATCATGCATTAGCACATATGTACCATCTTTTTAAATTCAATATAATATCTTGGATCATCTTTATCAGGGTATTCAGTATAATATCCACTCATGTACACGGTATCGGTCTTTATTTCTGTAGTTCTTTTTGGCAACATAATAACAATAATCGTAGAAATTACGGAAATCAATATTACGAAAACAACAATTATCTTTTTTTATGTTCTACTAGTCTTGCCATATCCACACCTCAATTCAAAAATCATCTACTCTCTTTCTCCATATAATTTCATCGTTATGTTCCATTTTTTTAGGAGCCTCAAATATCACACTATTCCCATTACGATTTTTTTATCTGATTCATATTCTTATCAAGACTGTTTAGGTTTCTCTAAACTGAGTTCATAGTTCAGCTATGCTGGTTCCACGTCATACAGTCATCATTTGCTGTAGCATAATTGAAAACTTGAACAGTTAACCATGGCATCTTGTGTAGCGTCTTTATCTAAAAGAGTGAGGAAATTTTGCCATCACCATTGATTATAAATTCAGAGCGAAACTTTCCATTCGTAACAACTTTAAGGTTAACCCCACCATTGGCATTACTATGCCTTCAGGAAAAAATAACTAGTTTTTGTGCCTTATCATAATATACTTTTGATGCAGTCTCGCTGACTCTTCTACTGTCCAGTCTACATTATGTTCTTTGATATATCTTGCCAGCTTTTTCTTCATCAGTACCTTCTGCATACAAGTTCGAAATATATTCAGCCTGCTGATAGAAATTACGTATCTAAACAGATGTATTTGTTTTCCTAATTTTCCCTTTTAGTGCATTTTTCGATGTGTATTCTCTTTTTCTATATTTGCCAGTGCTATAGAATTTCCTTCAGGGGTAGAGCAGGAACGCCGTTCTTACTGCGCTCGAAATGCTTCCCAGAATTTATCGTCGGGCTCAAGATTAGGATCAATTTTTATTTGCAATACGTCTTAAATCGTCAGCTGATGAATTCTCATCGATACCGTCCATACCGGTAACTTTCATCAGCATATTTAATTTCTTTTTGCTTTTCAGATGCTGATAATCCTTCTGCTTTCCACGCATACCACATCTTTTTAAAGACTTCACTACCAACTAATTGAGTTTGTTTATTGCACTTATCTATCTCTACAAGCACATCACCTGTTGGAAGCTTTCCTGCTATATTCTTGTTAATATATCTGGCATAAGCCTTTATCCCATCGACTGCCCAGCCCTGTTTTTCTAGTAGAAGTACATTTGTCGTTACCTCACCCTGATATTTCTCCCATGTTTTCCTCATTTATGGATATTGGTCTCTTTATACCATAGAGCATTATAACATCCAGCTCCTTTTGCCTCTTCCTTTAGCTTTGCTCTCCATGAAAGCTTCTAGGTTTTGGATGAAATGCGCCCGCACTAAATGACTTACCGAGATCTGACAGGGCTGCGTTTATCTGCTTGCTGCGCTATCTCCTGTGCTGAATAGGTCCTTGTAGAATTTTTCATATCGTAATCCTTATTCTGAGTCGAGAGCTCAAAATGAGCTTTCCGAAACATATCGCGACAAATATGCTATTCATTCTGCACCGCTGCGCCCTGCTCCGCCTTCATCCATCTTGAATTGTTTGCGGAATTCTTCTAATGGAGTTAGAAGTTTCTTTTGATGTCGGATTTGTTATATAGTAAGTAGTAGTTTCTTTTTTATCATAAAAGATACATCTCCGCTGAGTTTGAATATCCAAGAATTATATTGTCTTTTGCCCTCAAAATATTTATTTCAGCACTTGCCTAAGGCCTCTAACATGGCTTTTTCCACTTAAATACCCGTTACTATAGTGATTAATTTTTTTTCTTTGTAACGGCCATTGTATGTTTTCAAACCACACCCTGCGCTATCAGTTGTTTTTAATATAGTTGCCATTCCTTATTTCATATTTCCCAAAATATATTTTGTCTTTGTTTGCTTCATCACCATCCTCATCGTAATTTTCTCATTTCTTCTGTGCCACTGCTGCATATTAGAAGGTTTTATTATCTTTTGAACTCAATATAGTAATTTTGACTGGTCATTCGACATTCAATTTCAGAACCGCCTATATACAGTGCTAGTCTCAATTTCAGTAATTGGCTTAGAATTAACATTAACTTCGCTATACGTACTATAACTGTTGTAATCAAAATACAAGCAACAAGAATAATAATGATTTCTTTTACTAAGTTTCTTCATGATTTGCTAATTTCTTTCTTGAAATATTTCGATGCGTTTTTATAACTTTATATTGTGACATATATCTCTTTAATCGCTGGCGGTTCAAATTTCAACTCATAACCATCCGGAACTATACTCTACAACCATTTTTATCATGTTCATATAGAGACTACGTCTAAACATTGTCTATATTTATATTTTCACTAGCGGATTCATACTCAGGACTTGATGTATATAATCATTTCGGCTCTTGCATAATTGTAAAGCTTAGAACAGTTTACTTGCATCCAGTATGTCTTTTGTCTAAGAGTGTATGGAATGCACTATCCCATTGATTATAAATCGATCGAAATTCACCATTTGTAGCAACTTTCTAGATTGATTCTCCATTTGCTGTACTGTGTCCATTTGATTAATATATTTTCTGTTTTGAACTGTAGTATGACTCTTAAGATGCAACCTTCAGACCTCTCCGTCCAATCTCAGATTTTTCTTTACTATATAGTTGATTAGTTTTTCTTCATCTGTTCAGCGGTACTATCTCGTGTTAAATAGGTTCTTTTTGTAGCATTCTCTATATCGTAATGCTCATTTGAAACAGAAAAGCCTGTATTCGAGCTTTCTGAAAATTGTCTACTGACTTTGCTTTTGCTAGTTCTGTTCTGCCAGGGCGCTCCTGTTCAGCTTTCTATCCATCTTAAACTGCTTTCGGAATTCCTCTCTACACAAAGTGATGTCGGATTTATTATACATGAGATAGTACTTATTTTCTTAAATGACTTTTTTTATCCGTTGGATTTCCTAAAATATATTGCCTTTTTTCGTCTTTTATATAAATCATTCCGACAATCGGTGATCGTTCTCATAATTTTCTTCTTTATAAAATTAATTAAACCTTATCTACAGATGCGGCATCCTTAAATCTCAGCTATACATCCCTCTTGTTAGGTTTATAGACAATTGCCGTTCTTATTTATATTTCCACAAAGTAGCATTCTCTATAACCGGAACACCTAAACTCCCCATCTCCCAGTAACTATCCTTGGACTACGCCTGCTATCATCATACATCAAAATATATGTCCCATCTTCTTGCAAACTCATAATACCTTGATTGTCAGACCTGGATACTCAAGTCCCGATCCTTACCCATATATACTCATGTTTTCTTAACTTTGTAATTGGTTTAGTTTAAAAAAATGTTAGTTTTAGAACTACTGAAACTATAATCACAAAAACTATTAGACAAATTGCAATAACAACTATCTTTTTACATTAATTGCTTTTCATGACTTGTCTTCTTTCTAAAATCTCTTTATGCATTTTTATATCTTCGTTATATTTATACATACTGCTTTTCTCTGAAAATATATCTTTATTTCATCTAATACACCACTCTTTATTTTTACATACAGTTCATTTTCTCAAATTGGAGTTCATATTCTGTTTTGTGCTGGTTTTACATCAAACATCTGGTGATAATCATCATTTGCTGTAGCATAATTAAAACTTGAGCAGTTAACCATGGCATCTTGTGTAGCGTCTTTATCTAAAAGAGTGAGGAATTTACCATCGCCATTGATTATGGACTCTGATCGAAATTTATCATTATAACAACTTTGAGGTTTATTCCGCCATTTGCGTAACTGTGTCCATCTGGATAGTAAAGTTCCTCTTTTTTTTGACCAAGAAAACGTTTCAGATGCAACCTCGTAGACTCCTCCGCTGTCCAGTTCCAGATTTTCTCTTTGACTATATAGTTAATCAGCTTTTCTTCGTCTGTTCGACCTTTGTAGTTATCCACTACGTATTTAGCCTGCTGGTAGGATATTACGTACCTGGAACAGGTGTAGAAGCTTCCATGCATACCATAAGTTATCAAATGCTTTGTTACGACCAGTAGTCAGAAAGCTCGAATACGAGCTTGAAAATTGTCTACTGACTTGCTTTGCTAACGCTCCTGCTCCGCTAGTCGCTCCTGTTCCGCCTTCTTATCCATCTTGAACTGTTTGCGGAATTCCTCCGGGCTGCTTGGGAGCTTCTTTATGTCGGATTTGTTATAAAGGAGGTAATAATATATATCTTTTCTATATGATTTCTTGTCCTCTGTTGGAGCCCCTAGCATATATTGTCCATTTTTGAGCTTACATACTATATCCCCCACTGCACGATAATCCTTCTCATAGTTTTTCTTTATAAAAATTAATTAAGTTTTTTTATCTACAGATGCGGCATCCTTAAATTCAGCTATACATCCCCTTGTTGGGTCTCATAAGATAATTGCCGTTCTTACGCTTATATTTGCCAAAGTAGCATTCTATAACTGGAACCCCTAAGCTCCCATCTTCCCAGTAACTATCTTGACTACGCCTGCTATCGTCATACATCAAAAATATATGTCCCATCGTCTTTAAAACTCAATATAGAATCTAGGATCGTCATCATTAGGATACTCTTTATAATATCCACTTATATATACTATATTTCTCTTAATCTCCGTAATCGGCTTTAGGCTTCAATGCTTTTTATATAAATTACAATTGATATTGTAACAATTATTAAGATGCCTACGATCACGATTGCAAGTTTTCTATAATTATTATTTATCTTCATAACTTTACTTTTCTTACTAAAAATCTGCCTTGCGCTTTTCCCATAATATTTTAGTTTCATAATCTAGTTTTTTAGGTGCTGTAAATTTATTTGATTCATCAACTTTACTGCTTTCTGCACCAACATACAGTTCATTTTCTCTAAATTGGAGTTCATATTCGGTTTGTGCTGGTTTTACATCAAACATCTGGTGATAATCATCATTTGCTGTAGCATAATTAAAACTTGAGCAGTTAACCATGGCATCTTGTGTAGCGTCTTTATCTAAAAGAGTGAGGAATTTGCCATCACCATTGATTATAAATTCAGAGCGAAACTTTCCATTCGTAACAACTTTAAGGTTAACCCCACCATTGGCATTACTATGCCCTTCAGGAAAAATAACTAGTTTTTGTGCCTTATCATAATATACTTTTTGATGCAGTCTCGCTGACTCTTCTACTGTCCAGTCTACATTATGTTCTTTGATATATCTTGCCAGCTTTTCTTCATCAGTACCTTCTGCATACAAGTTCGAAATATATTCAGCCTGCTGATAGGAAATTACGTATCTAAACAGATGTATTTGTTTTCCTAATTTCCCTTTTAGTGCATTTTCGATGTGTATTCTCTTTTCTATATTTGCCAGTGCTATAGAATTTCCTTCAGGGGTAGGCAGGAACGCCGTTCTTACTGCGCTCGAAATGCTTCCCCAGAATTTATCGTCGGGCTCAAGATTAGGATCAATTTTATTTGCAATACGTCTTAAATCGTCAGCTGATGAATTCTCATCGATACCGTCCATACCGGTAACTTTCATCAGCATATTTAATTTCTTTTTGCTTTCAGATGCTGATAATCCTTCTGCTTTCCACGCATACCACATCTTTTTAAAGACTTCACTACCAACTAATTGAGTTTGTTTATTGCACTTATCTATCTCTACAAGCACATCACCTGTTGGAAGCTTTCCTGCTATATTCTTGTTAATATATCTGGCATAAGCCTTTATCCCATCGACTGCCCAGCCCTGTTTTTCTAGTAGAAGTACATTTGTCGTTACCTCACCCTGATATTTCTCCCATGTTTCCTCATTTATGGATATTGGTCTCTTTATACCATAGAGCATTATAACATCCAGCTCCTTTGCCTCTTCCTTTAGCTTTGCTCTCCATGAAGCTTCTAGGTTTGGATGAAATGCGCCCGCACTAAATGACTTACCGAGATCTGACAGGGCTGCGTTTATCTGCTCTGCTGTGCTATCTCCTGTGCTGAATAGGTCCTTTGTAGAATTTTCTATATCGTAATATGCCTGCTCTTTTTCTTCCCAGTATTTGAGCATCATGCGATGATTATTTGCAAGATGATCATAATACCCTGCAATTTGATTCTGACTTTCTGCAAATGGGGTAATTACAGCACACGTAACCGCATTTTCTCGGCAACGTTTTGCCCTATCCTCATATGCTTTTATACTATTTCTTGCATACTCTTGTCCTTTGAGGATTTTGTCACCATCCAGGACTTTGTCACCGACACTGCTCATGAGTGTTTTGTATTCGCCTATGTTGTATTTGATAAGCGACCTGATACTTTGTAGCACTGTCTTGTAGTCTGCAATCTGCTGCTTTAGGGCATCGAAGGCTTTGCTCTCAAGCTCATTACTATTTATAAATTCATCTAGTTTATGCTCTACATTTATGGTCTTTGATGATACCTCGTTCAGGTTATCTATGGCCTCTCTGCACTGGGCTTTGATTTCTGCTGGGTCTAAGTAAAAACTTGCACTCACACTATTACTTCCTTTCGTAGATTTCTGCTTTCCATATCTTCTAAGAATGCTGAATTTTAAAACTTTAGCACCTGTCTTCTAGAGGTTTTCGAATTATCTATTATCCTGCTTTTCTGCTTCTTTTGCAATTATAAGCTGCTGGTATAGCCTGTCTTCTTCGTTAAACAACCGTCTATGTTCACGTTGAACTGTATTTTTTTACTTCATCTTCGTTTCTATAATTGTTCATATATGCCATTCTAAGCAAATTATGATTATCATCCATTATGTTTAAGACTTCTAAATCCTTTTTGATCACAAAGCTCGTATCTAATTTGCTCATTTGATTCCATTTTACTACTTATAAAATAATAATCTTCTTCGATATAATCATCTGTTTTGCGCTTCAGATACTCAAGTTCATCATGCTTATTTTCAAATTCTCTGAGTTTGCCTCTTATCTCTTCTTCTGTGAATTTCTTCATATTATCTATCTAGCCTTGGTGCTTTTGACTGCAACTGCATGCTTATATCTCGATCAAATTCATCAAACTTCACACCGAGACTTCGGATATTCTGTGCATCTACAGTTATTGTCTCGTCAAACGTTGAAGTAGCGTTTCTTACCTTGTCGTAGGCTGTTTTGCTGCTTTTATTTGCTGTTATCGTCGATCTACCATCCTGAGAAGCCAATGGACTAAGTCTTATGTCACTAGACGCGCCTGTAATACCGCTTGCTATGGAAGATGTGGTGTCCTTATTTACTTTTTATTGATTTTTGTCATTGTGAGGTTTCCTATTCTGTTATTCTATTTTATTTAATTATTTTACCATAAATTGTCGAATTATATTACCTCTAGATTTGCACTATTATTTGAGTCAAATGCACTATTCTTAGACTCATTTCAGATTTTCATTCACAGTCACCCATTTTTATATTATTTATAAATTTTCATTTACAATCGCTCTTTTCATATTATTTATAAATTTTCATTCACAATCACCATTTTCATATTATTTATAAATTTTCATTCACAGTCACCAATTTCATATTCTTTTGTGGTAGAATTCAACCTATGAAAATTTTAGTAATTACGATGTTTATACTCATGTATGTCGTGATGATCTTCTTCCAGAAGTTCCGCGTACATGCCGCGCTGACTTCAGCAGCGGTTTTCTTAATAGCTGGTGTTATGTCCGCTAGTACAGCGATTCAGTCTGTGAACTGGAATATCTTGCTGATGATTTCTGGCACGATGATTCTAGTGCACTACTTTATCGACTCCAAGATGCCGAACAAGCTCGCAGACATACTCCTCGATAAGTCCAAGAACATGATGATGGTTATAATCTTCATGTCGTTATTCTCCGGATTTATCTCTGCATTTGTCGATAATGTCGCGACTGTGCTCATGGTAGCTCCTGTCGGACTAGCCATCTGCCGCAAGCTCGATGTATCCCCCGTTCCGATGACGCTGTCGATTGCCGTCTCCTCGAACCTCCAAGGTGCAGCTACACTCGTTGGTGATACCACTTCGATGATGCTCGCTTCGTATGCAAAGATGGATTTCTCATCCTTCTTCGTATTCCACGGCAAGCCAGGAATCTTCTTTGCCGTAGAACTCGGGGCTCTCGCAACAGTACCTGTTATGATGATTCTATTTAGAAAATATAGGCAGCCTGTTGCAGCTGAGGAATATACAGAAGTAAAAAAATCTCGTTCCGACATACATGCTGGTAGGGCTCGTAGCGACGCTGATATTCGTGTCATTCTTCCCGAATAAACCAGATATAACTAACGGCGCTATATGCATAACCTTTGCGGTCGTTTCAATAATTTTCGACTATGCGAGAAGACGTGATGGAGACCGTACGATTGCTGCCTTGAAGGATGCAGATATCGAGACTTTGCTCCTATTGTTCGGACTATTTATAGTCATCGCAGGACTTACTGAAGTAGGTGTAATCAGCGACTTATCTGACCTCATAGTGCGAACCGGCGGAAGCAACATGTTCCTCCTCTACACGATTATCGTATGGGGATCGATCCTGATTTCGGCTTTCGTCGACAACATCCCATATGTTGCAACTATGCTTCCTGTGCTTCAGGGCGTAACTGCGACGCTAGGAGTCGATCCTACTCTGCTCTATCTTGGCCTACTCTGCGGAGCAACGCTAGGAGGAAACCTCACTCCGGTCGGAGCATCTGCGAATATAACAGCGGTTGGCATTTTGAGGAAGAATGGAGAAATCGTAACATTTGCGGATTTTATGAAAATCGGTGTGCCGTTTACGCTGACGGCGGCTACAGTCGGATATGCATTCATATGGTTCATATACGGCTAGAGAACTTGTAAATCACAAACTAAGAGGGATTCACTTATGTGAACCCCTCTTTTGTTTCCCTATTTCCTCATAAATATATTCGATTCTGATATATTATCGATTATCTAGTTTATATATTTTTTACTGCTCAATCTTCCACTTCTTAGCGAGTTTGTCGTAGGTACCGTTTTCCTTGAGATGCTTTAGTCCCTTGTTAATTTTCTTAAGAAGCTCCTTGTTATCGGTCTTAACTGCAATCGCAACATCAGCAACGCTGTCTGGCTTTATATCACCTACTATTTTGTACTTGTCACCCTGTGAAGCAACGATATCGACAGCAACAGGCTTGTCCACAAGAACTGCGTCAACGTCACCATTTCCAAGCTGCTGAAGCGCTGTTGTGTTCTGGTTTAGGATAACTGATTTGGATACTTTGCCTTCCTTCTTGAGCTGATCTGCTATATCAGCCTGAGAAGTACCTGTCTGCGCTGCTACCTTGAGCCCGCTTCCTGATGTGAAGTTATCCCAACCTGTTATGCTTGTATTGTCTTTCTTTACAAGTAAAACGATCCCCGTCTTATAGTAAGGGTCTGAGAAAGCCACCTTCTTAGCACGCTCAGGCGTCACATTCATGCCAGCGATTACGATATCAGTGCTATCAGACTTGAGCGCTGGGATAAGTGCATCAAATTCAAGTGATTCGAATTCGACCTTGAAACCCTGATCCTTCGCAATAGCCTTCATAAGGTCCATATCGAACCCTACAATGTCTCCATCCTTATTTGTTGTATCAAATGGAGGGTAGGTCGGTTCAGTTGACACCTTGTACACCTTGTCCTTGCTACCACATGCTGAAAGTGCTCCTGCCATAATCAGGCACATCATGAGTGCCAAAATTTTTCCAATAGTCTTTTTCATTTTGTTTCCTCTTTCCTTTAAATAATTTTTAATTTAAATAACTCCTCGAAATTCCGCTACTTTTAATTTGCCGCGTGTTTTTCGTTGCTCTCTTATACGTATCTCTACTGATATCATTATCGCGGTTGCTGATTGACGTGAATCTGCACCATGATGTTCGGATGTGTATAAAGCTGTTTAGATATGCGGCTTTGTATTTTTAGTAGTTATTGTGTATTAATATACTCCTGGTTCAGCGCCTTGTCAATAATATTTCTGAATTTTATTTCATATTTTCGTTTTTTTATTCAGTACAGTATAAAAATAATGCACAGACCTCATACGAAGTATGCTGCCTATGCATCTTGATTTTTAGAACATTCCCATATTCTTAAACAGAAATAACCACCCGAATATGGTTAATATAGAAAAACCAGTTGTGAATATTACTGCATTACCTGCAAGCTCTCCATCGCTTCCCATAGATTCCGCCATTGTATATGATGACACTGAGCAAGGCGCTGCCATCATAACTATTAGCGATACGAACTCTACATCTCTGAAGCCGAGCAGCATCGCTATAGGTAGTCCAATTGCAGGGAGTACTATTAGCTTGGCGATTATTGATATACTTAGGTTCCGCTTGCTAGACTTCACACTTTTGATATTGAACGAGGCACCTAGTAGCATCATCGCCATCGGAGTCGTGCATTCAGATAGAGAATAGACAACTCTGTCTATCGATTTCGGCACTGTTATATTGAGGGATATCGCTATGCCTGCTGCCACGGCACCGAGAATTATCGGGTTAGTGACGATCTTGCGGAGCATTTTAGAGATGCTAGCACGACCACCGCGGTAATACTCCAATATTATGACAGCTAACACATTGTACGTCGGAACGATTATAGTGACGAGTATAGCTGTCTTGGATACATTTCCTGCACCGCATATATTAATAGCGATTGGGAAGCCCCATAAGTACGAAGTTGCTTCTATACATCGCCTGTATCATCGCTCCACGTGTCTCTGGTTTTTTCTCCAGCTTATGGACTACCGGTATGCTAAGCGCTATGTAGGATAAAAGAAATACAAGTGCAAATACTATAAGTCTTGGGTTCAAAGCTGTGCTTAACTTCGCCCCGTATAGGTTCTCGAACATCATCGGTGGGAAGAGCACAATAAAGACGAGGCGATTGAACCTGTGCACCTCGTCGTCATTTATAAGGCCTACTCGCTTTACGAGCATCCCGATTATCAGATATATCATCAGCGGTACTACCGCATTTATACAAATCCAGAAATTCTGTACCATTATAACCTCGATATGACTAATTCTGCGTATTCGCGGCATGTTGCACCGCCTGCCATTCCCGTCATTCGTGGTCCAAGCTCCTTATCAGCTGCTTCTAGTGCATCTTCAAGCCGCTTCGATTCATCTCTATAGCCCACATGTGAAAGCATCATCACCGCTGCCTTCAGAAGGCTTGACGGATTGGCATATTCGCCCAGCCCTTCTTCAATCATGCGTGGAGCACTGCCGTGAATTGCTTCAAATATCGCGTAATTTCTGCCGATATTCGCACTTCCAGTCGTTCCGACTCCGCCCTGAATCTGAGCTGCCTCGTCAGTAATTATATCACCATACAGGTTAGGAAGCACAAAAACTTGGAAGTTGTTTCTTATATCCTTATTGACTAGATTAGCGGCCATTATATCGATGAACCACGAATCCGTCTCGATTTCCGGGTAATCCTTTGCGACTTCACGGCAGATATTAAGGAAGTTGCCGTCAGTCTTCTTCATGATATTGGCTTTTGTCACTATGGATACTCGCTTCTTACCATTGGCTCTCGCGTATTCGTAGGCAGCACGAGCTATTCGCTCTGTACCCTCGTCTGTCGTAACCTTGAAATCAACCGCCAATTCTCCCGTGATGTATTCGCCCTTGCTGCCTAATGCATATTCTCCTTCCGTGTTTTCACGGAAGAATGTCCAGTCGATTCCTTCTTCTGGAATTGAAACTGGTCTGACATTGGCAAATAGGTCAAATGATTTGCGCAGATAGACATTGGCGCTCTCGATATTGGCCGTATTCATGGCAGCGTTTGGAGTGGTTGTTGGTCCTTTAAGCAATACATCGCATTCGCTCATCGCTGCCATGACGGAGTCCGGGACTGTCTTGCCTGCGGCGAGGCGGTTTTCGAGTGTGAAGCCTTCGATTGGCTTTAGGACTAGGGAGCCGCTGGTAAGTCTGTCCCGGAGGACCGCTTTCAGCACTCTCTCCGCTCGGCCATGATAATCGGGCCGATGCCGTCGCCGGCAGCGGTTCCGATTATTACCTTGTCTCTATTCGAGTTAGGAGCTAAATCACCAGTTTTGTTAGCTGCACCTCTCTCCTCTCTCTCAGCTCGCATGCGCTGATTCCTTGCCACCTGCTCACGCAGAACGATTTCAAAATTCTCTACAGCACTTCTGATATCCCGCTCTATTTCTGAGCTATATATCTTTTTATCCATTTCCTTGTCTCCAATTTCAAACTGTACGATTCAAGTCTGATAGCACAGTCTCAATAATATTACCCGAAATTATAAAATCACTATTTATGGTATTAATAGCACGATTTTCTAATCTTAACTAGCTTTGAGGTGTGTACACTTCACTGCTTCATCTAGTTACCAAGTGCCGCATAATCAAGAAGTCCTCCTGCTAATAGCACTTCTTTCTGTCTCTCTGCAAGTTCCATGCGGAGCGGAATCTTCTTATCCCCTGCGTGCAATATTATTCTATTCTCTCCAAGAGCTGCCTCACATTTTCTAATCTGAGCATATCCCCCTGCTCTACCTGATCATAGTCATCTGGATTCTCAAATATTAATGGTAATATCCCTGCATTTACAAGATTTGCTGCATGGATTCTGGCAAAGCTCTTCGCTATAACCGCCTTTATTCCGAGGTAGAGCGGCGCAAGCGCAGCATGCTCTCTAGATGACCCCTGCCCATAATTAGAGCCGCCAACTATGAATCCCTTACCAGCCTCCTTGGCTCTAGCTGGAAATGTCTCATCCACTACGCTGAAGCAGAATTCAGATATTTTAGGCACGTTCGATCTATATGGCAATACTTTCGATCCTGCTGGCATGATGTGATCAGTGGTGATATTATCACCTACCTTGAGGATGACCGCGGCCTCTATATGGTCATCCAATGGACTTGTCTCTGGGAATGGTTTGATGTTAGGGCCGCGTAGCACCTCTGCCGCCTCGGCTTTTGCTGCTGGTAGTGGTGCGATGATTCCGTCATCATTGATGCGGAATCTATCTGGCTGCTGCGGCTGTGCGATCGGAGGGAGTGTCGTTGGATCTGTGATATAGCCTGTGAGCGCTGACGCTGCAGCTGTCTCAGGGCTTACCAGATACACCTGTCCGTCCTTAGTTCCCGAGCGACCGAGGAAGTTCCTATTAAATGTTCTAAGGCTAACACCTTTTGAGTTTGGTGAGAATCCCATCCCTATACATGGTCCACATGCGCACTCCAGGATTCTAGCACCTGCATCGATCATGTCTGTGAGCGCCCCGCTCTCCGCCATCATGGAAAGCACTTGTCTTGATCCTGGTGATATTCCCAGACTCACACTGTCTGCAATCTTATGTCCCTTTAAAACCGATGCAGTCTTAGTCATATCTGCAAATGAAGAATTTGTACATGAGCCTATCGCAACCTGATCAACCTTAATTCCTGCGAGCTCTCTCACAGGCTTTACATTGTCAGGACTATTTGGGCAAGCTGCTAGAGGCTCAAGTTCGCTCAGATTGATAGAGTAACGCTCAGCATATTCAGCATCTGGATCGCTTGCTAGATGAGACCAGTCAGCCTCCCTATCCTGAGCTGCCATGAACCGCCTAGTCACCTCGTCAGAAGGAAAAATCGAGGTAGTAGCTCCTAGCTCAGCGCCCATATTGGTAATAGTCGCACGCTCAGGAACGCTGAGCGTCGCTACACCCTCGCCGCCGTATTCGACAATAGCGCCAACGCCGCCCTTTACAGATAGCATGCGCAGAACCTCCAAGATGATGTCCTTGGCGCTCACATTAGGGCGGAGCTCTCCGATTAGTTCCACGAAAATCATCTAGGCATAGGGATGTGGTAAGCTCCGCCGCCCATGGCAACGGCTACATCCATGCCACCAGCGCCCATCGCCAGCATTCCGAGCCCCCCGCCAGTCGGCGTGTGCGAATCGGATCCAATCAGAGTCTTGCCCGGAATGCCAAATCTCTCATAGTGAACCTGGTGGCAGATGCCGTTGCCAGGTCTCGAGAAGTACACACCGTGCTTTGCAGCCACGGTCTGAATATATTTATGATCATCTGCATTTTCAAATCCAGATTGCAGCGTGTTGTGATCCACATACGCAACGGACCGCTCAGTCTTGACCTGCGGAATTCCCATCGCCTCAAACTCCAGATATGCCATTGTTCCAGTCGCATCCTGAGTCAGAGTCTGGTCAATCTTGAGCCCTATCTCCTCGCCCACCTTCATCTCACCGCTAACCAGGTGAGCTCTAATAATTTTTTCAGCTATTGTATATCCCATTTTATACTCCTACCAGCTTCCTTCAGCCTCTCCAGTTACGAATTTATTTACAAGAGCCTCTATCTCATCCGCTCCTATTACAGATACCCTGCCGTTATCATATTGATTATCAATCCAGCTCTTGATATAGCGAACCACTTCGCTGTGCTTGTCAACCTTACGATCGCCCTCTAGATGGTATTTCTCATTGAGCCATACAGCCACTCCAGCCGCGCCGCTATTCTGATTGATTGAAACGAGAGGCGGTCTATTGAGAAATTTCTTGGTATCAAATATATTGTAAATTTCTTCATTCTTAAAGCAGCCCATCCGCGTGAATTCCAGCCTTAGTAACGTTGAAATTCTTGCCGACGAAAGGAGTTTGCTCAGGTAGATGATACCCGATTTTCTTCTCATAATACTCGGCAAGTTCAGTGATAACCGTAGTATCCATTCCATCCAGGGTGCCGCGCAGCTGCGCATACTCGAAGACCATCGCCTCAAGAGGAACATTTCCAGTCCTCTCGCCTATGCCAAATAGCGTAGTATTCACCGCCGCTGCTCCGTACAGCCATGCGGTCGCTGCATTAGTAACTGCTTTATAGAAATCGTTATGTCCATGCCACTCTATCATCTCGCTCGGTACCCCTGCGTAATGCTGAAGTCCATAGATTATCCCGGGAACTGACCTAGGCATCGCGACCCCTCCATAAGGAATCCCGTATCCAAGAGTATCGCATGCACGAATTCTAACAGGCATATTAGCCTGTTCTGCGAGGTCCTGAATAGCCTTTACAAAAGGTACTACAAAGCCGTAGAAGTCAGCCCTCGTAATATCCTCAAGGTGACACCTAGGCATAACCCCTGCTTCAAACGCATCGGAAATGACCGATAGGTAGTGCTCCATCGCCTGCCTTCTATTCATGCCGAGCTTCGTAAATATATGGTAATCTGAGCAGCTAACGAGTATTCCTGTCTCCTTAACACCGATGTCGTGCACGAGCTTAAAATCTTCTTTCTTAGCTCTGATCCATGTCGTAATCTCTGGAAATTCAAGCCCCAGCTCCCTGCACTTCTCGATAGCCCGCCTATCTCTATCACTATATACAAAAAAACTCCGTCTGCCTAATCTTGCCGTTAGGTCCTGATAGCCTCGACATCATCTCATATATGTCTACAATCTGCTCAACAGTATATGGCTCGCGAGACTGCTGCCCGTCACGGAAGGTCGTATCGGTAATCCATATCTCCTTAGGCATTCCGAGAGGATTTCTTCTAAAGTTAAAGGAAACCTTTGGTATCTCGGTGTACTCAAAAAACTCACGCATCAAGTTGGGTTCTTCAACATCTTGAAGCTGGTAATTGTAAGGATCCTGTTCTAGTAGGTTTGATTTCTTGTTAATCTTGATGTCACTCATCTGTTATACCTCGCAAATTTTAGTTTCCCTTCCCCTTAAATCTAGCTTCCGTTAATCTACAGCTTCGTTATATAGATATATACCTCCGCACTAGATTGTATACATGTATATTAATATGCAATATATGCTGTGTCAAGTAATCACAACAACTATGACGAAATTTACAAATAAAAAATCACCCCTTGCATACTCTTAGCAAAAGGTGATTCAACAGTTATTCAGCATATTGTATGGTATCGTTACAACTTAGCTATATAAACCACTCAGGGTCTTTTCTCTTAAAATGAAGCTTTTCTCTAGCAATCCTCGTCGCCCTAGCGAGCGAACCGTAAAACCCGCGTGCATCCTGAGGACATGCCTTTATACAGGATGTACAAGAGATGCATTCCTTTGGATCAGACTTCCTGAGATCATCGGTGCTAATTGCCCCAACCGGGCATACTTCCTTGCACTTTCCGCAGCTTATGCACAGAGAATTCGCTGTAGGGTGAATCGGCAGCTTCATCGGCTTGCGCTTCGGAATAGAACCAGGAATCATGAGCGGTGCGAGTCTTCCTCTCATAGACGAGATATCTGTACACACGAAGCGTTTCAGCTTCTTAGCACTAACCCTGCTGAACTCAATCATCTTCTTGATATCGTTCGCATCTGGTCTGCTCTCCGCAATCTTAGGGAACATCGAGTGCTGTGCAATAAATGCTGCTGCACTTATCACGTTAAAGCCTCTCTCGTTCGCATACGTATACAGCTCATATAGCGCATCACCGTAGCTATTATTTCCATAAGATACAAGTGCAATAAGGTATGCTCCGTTACCATTTACCTTAGAAAGCATCTCTTTGCAAATCTCCGGGATGCGTCCAGACATAACAGGAAGTCCCATCACGACGATAGTCTCGTCAGTACAGTCAATCGATGTATTGATGCCGTGGCGCTCACTTAGGCAAAGCATGTCATAAAAAGAATAGCTGAGGTCATCTAAGCAGCTATCACGCATGTTGTCTGTTAATTCAATTGTAATCTTCTTAGTTATCTTGGCAGTCGCACCCGATGGGCTAAAATACATGCCTACAACGTTCTTAATCATCTTTGAATCTCACACATTTGCAGTGCTCACAGCACTTCGAGAACATCCTTCATAATATTACATAGATTTTACCACGCAATAGAAAAATAATGTGTCTCGGTAATGTGCATTTTTGTGAAGATAAAATGAAGAAGTGTAGGAAATAAAAGTGACAGACCCGAATCATCGAATCTGCCACATGTATTTCCCCTAATTCCTCCGAAAAACTGATTTTTTTAATCCTTCAGCCTCGCAATATATGATTCAAAGGCAAATGCTTAACCTTGCCTAAGAGGCTGGTTTCAGGCTTTCTGAGGTAAGCTTCTCCTACTTAAGATTGTAATCTTCGTTCCACTGATTGAAGTAATCGATCTGCATCGCTTTCTTCATCTTATCAAGAGTCTTCTCTGCTTCAGAATTAGCTAGTTCTGTACCCTTACGAAGTATATCGACAACAACCTCTGGGTGCTCCTCATAATAAGCTCGCCTCTCTCTGATTGGCTCCAGGAACTCATTTAATACCTTGAGAAGGAACTTCTAACTTTTACATCACCGAGTCCACCTCTTCTGTAGTGGTCTTTGAGCTCATCTAAATCCTTATATTCAGGTAGGTACTTCTCGAACGAGTCAGGCTGTACGAACGCATCTAGGTAAGTGAACACAGTGTTGCCTTCAACCTGACCTGGATCCTCAACCTTGATGTGGTTAGGGTCCGTGTACATACTCATGACCTTAGTCTTGAGCTCCTGCTCACTATCAGATAGATAGATTGTGTTACCTAGCGATTTACTCATCTTGGCCTGACCATCGGTTCCTGGAAGCCTTAGACAAGCCTTGTTGTCAGGCAGGTAAATCTCTGGCTCGACGAGCACTTCGCCATAAGTAGCATTGAATTTACGCACTATCTCGCGGCACTGCTCGATCATCGGCTCTTGATCCTCACCAACTGGTACGATTGTGCCCATGAAAGCGGTAATGTCGGAAGCCTGGCTTATAGGATATGTAAAGAATCCTACTGGCAAATTCGCCTCAAAGCCACGCATCTTAATCTCATTCTTAACTGTAGGGTTGCGCTGAACTCTAGCTACTGTAACGAGGTTCATGTAGTACATAGTCATCTCATGAAGCGCTGGAATCTGCGACTGGATAAATATCGTTGTGCGGGCTGGATCTATGCCGATTGCTAGGTAATCCATCGCAACCTGCAGCACGCTTTCGCGTACCTTCTCTGGGTTATCAGCATTGTCAGTCAGCGCCTGCGCATCTGCAATCATAACGAACATCTTATCGATGCTCGAATCCTCCTGCAGGATAAGTCTCTGTCTAAGTGATCCCACATAGTGTCCTATATGCAGTCTTCCAGTCGGTCTATCTCCGGTTAGTACAACTTTCTTTTTACTCATAATTATTCCCCTTGTCTCTATATTCAAATCTATGGTGTAGCTTGTTTGATTAATTTCATCTCGAGCTTAGCCGCGCCATCGCGTTCCATAGATAGCGTCCTCAGTCGCAACCCCATCCATATGTACATCCGTCTCTTCTAACGGAATGTCATCCGTAAGAAGCTTCTCAAAGCAGAGCGCAATCTTGTTAAATCCCGATGCACTGAGAAATCTATCATAGTAGCCCGCACCGTGACCGATTCTTCGCCCATCCTTCGAGCATGCCACGCAAGGAACGATTGCTAGGTCAAACTCATCAGCAGTAATTTCAGTAGCACTAGCAAGTGGCTCCCTGATCCCGAATGCCCCTCTCGAAAGCTCATCACCGCTCTTATATTCCTTGACCACCATCTCATGTGGTCCAACGCAGAGCGGAATCCCAACGCGCTTTCCATCTTCGAGAGCTCGCTCTATAATCACATCCGTCACTGGCTCACCGCCCATCGACATGTAGCAAAATATCGTCTCTGCATCGCTATAAGCATCAGTTGCTAGTACTAGACTTGCTATTTTATGGCTCGCATCTTCGATATATTCAGGCGAGAGACCCTTTACGATTTCTCTGCATCTTGCGCGAAGCGCCTTCTTATTCTCATGTATGTTCTGTTCTTTATGAGTTTCCACGTTCGCTCCTTATCGTGCAGCTACTGCACTTCGTAAGTATTACGGATACAAGTGTTACAGGTATATGCGCAATTTGTCAGATGCAATATACGCCTATAGCTGGCTTATTATATCCTTCTTTATCTTTCTAGTATATATGATTGACATGCTAAGTCCAAAGAATTCTGCAAATACAAACGAGAACCACACGTAGTCAACGTTACCGAGCTTAGATAGGAAGTATGCCGCTGGCAGTAGCACGATTAGCTGTCTCACAATGGATACGTACATGCTGTACACGCTCTTGCCGAGTGCCTGGAATACTCCTCCTCGCATGATCGAGTAACCTGCAAGTGGAAATACCAGCGAGATAATTCTAAGCTCAACAGTTCCAATCCTCATCAGCTCTGGGGATGCTGCGAAGAAGCCGAGCAGCACATGAGGGATTGCCCAGAATACGAACATTCCCACAGTCATCATAGCTATGCCGTAGATTACCGACAGCTTCATAGTTTCTTCTAATCTCTTCCTGTTCCGTGATCCATAGTTGTATGCGATAATCGGAACTATGCCATTATTCATGCCGAACACTGGCATAAAGATGAAGCTCTGAAGCTTGAAGAACGCTCCAAATGCAGCAACCGCAGTGGTTGTAAATTTTACGAGTATCTGGTTGAGGCCGAACACCATTAATGATCCTACAGACTGCATGATGATTGATGGGACACCGATTTCATATATTTCTCTTATTGTATTCCAGCTAGGTCTGAAACCCTTAAAGGTCAGCTTGACCTCCCTATTCTTCTTAATATTGAAATAAAGCCCTAACAGCGCACCAACGGTCTGCCCAAAAACGGTGGCATATGCAGCGCCGGCGATTCCCATCTTAGGTCCGCCAAACCATCCAAAGATAAGGATCGGATCCATGATGATATTGATAATAGCGCCGGTGCTCTGTGTGATAAATATATATATGGTCCTGCCTGTACTCTGCAGCAACCTCTCGATTGTAACCTGCAGGAACACCATGACCGATAGCCAGCATACGATTCTGAGATACGTTACGCCGTACTCGATTATCTCAGGATCACTTGTCTGCATCTCTATAAAAGGTCTTGCGAAAAGCCCTATTACTACGAACAGCGCATATGTTACGAAGCTCAGGAATATTCCATTTTGTGCTGTAGCATTTACCTTATCGAACTCCTTTGCTCCGAGGTACCTTGACATCAGGGCACTCATACCTACAGCTGTACCTACTCCGAAGGCAATCATCATGGATTGAATTGGAAAGCATAGGGAGATGGCTGTAAGAGCATTCTCATTAATCTGAGCGACAAATATACTATCCACTATGTTATAGAGCGATAGTACAAACATAGAAACCATGAGCGGAACCGACAATTTTATAATCAGTGACGGTATCGGCGCTGTACCCAGCTTATTCTCTTTTATCTCAGCAGCTGTGCTCATTGTCCCCCCCCTTTCTTCTCCCAATAAATAAAAACGACTGAACGGATATCCATTCAATCTACGGTTTATTATACCATTTTGAGAGCAAAACATTCTAGTGCAGAAACGCAAAATAGTACATAAGAGTTGTACAATCTTTAACTTTATAGCTTAATTTATCATATTGCCGCAAAGGAAAAAACGTAGCATCAGCCACGCTTTCTCCATTGCAGTATATTTATTATTAAGGATGTTACAGCCCGTAGGCTTGGAACAACTGATTTAAATGAGAGAAGCTACGCACTTCTCCACTTCCTCCATCTTCGCAGTAGGCTCAAATCTCTCAACTACATCGCCGTTTCTATCAACTACGAATTTGGTGAAGTTCCACTTGATATCAGGATTATTCTTATAATCCTTGTCCATCTTCTTAACCACTAGCGAAAGTCCTGTCGCCTTGAGGCCTTTGCCAAAGCCTTCAAAGCCCTTCTCTTCCTTGAGAAATTTATATAGTGCTAGCTGGTTCTCACCGTTCACATCAGACTTCTTCATCTGAGGGAACTTCGTGTTGTACTGCAGAGTGCAGAAATCATGTATCTCATCATCAGTCCCAGGAGCCTGTCCCGCAAACTGGTTGCAAGGAATATCTAACACTTCAAATCCCTTATCATGATACTTCTCATACATCTCTTCAATCGGTTCATACTGAGGTGTGAAGCCACAGCCTGTTGCTGTATTGACAACGAGGACAACCTTACCCTCGTAATCTTTCATCGATACTTCGCTTCCGTCTATAGCTGGAACTGAGTAATCATAAAATCCCATATCCATTACCTCCTGTTATGACCTTTGAAAAGCCCTTTGAAATCCACATGCCATTTTTATGTGGCATTCTCGTTACTACGTTAATCATCTAGTCTAATTCCCTTTTTTAGACTCCCCTTACATGTACGATTATATTGCGCTAAATTATTTTGTCAACAATTAATGATGCACTTATATAAATACTTGTATGCATTATAAGGGTTTCTACTCCCATATATAAAAAGCGCCAGAGTTTCTACTCCAGCGCAAATTCACTAAATTCATATTTTTTTGAACGGTTATCAATTTACCAGCTTACCTGCCCATCGCCTGTAATATCTATCTTGTCTCCGAGGAACGTCGGTTCTGGTTTAACAAGGCACTGAACAAAAGCTTTCTCTCTAGACAGGAACTCCCTAATTGCACGAGCCTCATCTCCGTCATACTTCTTCTCGGCGGCACTTACTCCTACAGCTTTGATGCCAAGTCGCTTTGCTGTATATAGCGATCTCCCCTCGTGATAATGCTGTGTAACCACTACAGCTGACTTTACACCGAATATGTCCCTTGCGCGATACATCGATTCATACGTCGAGAAACCTGCGTGATCGAGGAATATGTCCTTTGCTGGGACACCGTGCTTCAAGCAGTAGTTCTTCATGACCTTAACCTCGTCGTAATTGGTCTTGCCGTTATCCCCAGACAGCAGCAGCTTCGGTGCTACCCCCGCATTATAAAGCTCTATACCACGGTCAAGCCTATCCTTCAAGATCTTAGTAGGCTCACCATTGCCGTACACCCCTGCGCCCAGCACGATGATGCAGTCGTACGATTGACCGCGAATCTGGTCTAAGCTGCGGAGGCTTCGCTCTCCTTCGAACTTAACAAATAGATTGATTCCCACGATTATGACTACAGCTATCAATATTAACTTAAATATCCATTTAATAACCTTAAGCATAGGTATAATAATATCCCTCATAGGTGATATATGCAAGGAAGTAACGTGTATATAAATCAAAAACAAATGAAAACCGGGTCTTCTAACTCGCTCGTTTAAGTAAGCGTGTCTCTGGCCCGGCAAAATTCAATTAATTATAATACTTTGGCTTGCACCCAAGTCTCTAAGATTAGTCAACGAACTTAACAGCTGTTCCGTATGCCATAACCTCTGCAGCGCTCTGCATTATGGATGCGGATGAATAGCGAATAGCAACTACTGCGTCAGCGCCAACGCTCTCAGCCTCATCAACCATTCTCTTAGTCGCAAGAGCTCTTGCGTTGTTCATCATCTCGTTATACTTAACGAGCTCTCCGCCAACAAGAGTCTTGAGTCCAGCTCCAAGTCTCTGATAGCATTAACTGTCTGGATTGTGCTTCCTTTTACAAGTCCGATAGTCTGAACTTTTCTGCCTTCGATTTCGTTAGTAGTTACTAAGATCATCGTCTTCCCCCTTCTGAATCTCGCGGATTCTCTCGATCAAGATGTGCAGCACCCCGTATATGATGCCAGCACAGGTAAGTGCTGCCACTATTCTTACGCCAAGCGGCATCCCAGGAATAATTTCGAAACCGATGAAATAAATCAAGATAATCCCGATGACTATACCTATTATCGCAACCGCTACGAGAATACTGCCAATTTTATTTTTCTTCATAAAACATCTCTCTTCTCAAATACCCGAGCATGCACGATTGCTTGCCCCGTATTTACAAATAATTATACCATCTGGGTATGGATAGGACAACAGAAGCTTACTTCATACTCCTACTCGCAATCAGATTCACGCCTGTACCCATAAAATCGCTAACGATCACATCATTTATCTCCACAGGAGTCGTTACTCTGAGTCCTTTAATCTCACCCATCGCCTCGCGCCAAATGTCCAGCGGAATCTCGCTCTCAGTAATTACCGGCAGAACGCGGTTGACCGCCCCATCGATTCTTACCGTCGAAGTCAGAATCCTCATCGGGCGAGTTATCTCCTGCTCTGCATAGCTAAGACCTTCTTTGCAGCTGTACCCCTCAATTTCTATAATTTTATCATCTTCGAGATGTACAGTAACTCTGCAGCCCTTCGGACAATTTACGCAAATCAATTCTGCATCTCTCATCTTAATTCTCCTTTATCTGAACCGTGAGATCCCCATCGGCTTCTTCAAGGTGCTTACCAGCTATTACCACCTGTTCCATCTCAGAGGGGGATAACCACATCCTTGTGGATGGAGCGCATCAGCTTATCACCCTTCGAGATCTCTATCGTGACATCGTTCATCGGCTTACGGACACGGAAGTAAAGTGTCACAGCCTTTGGCAGGCTCTTTTTGTGGAGTTTCGCAGGAACTACGTAGCTCACCATATTTCCAGCGTGAGCTTCACAGTACGAATTACTGGCTAAAGATTCCTCGTCATCATCTGGAGATAATCCGAATGTCTCTGCTTCATCACCATCATGAGCTTCCTTTAGTCTCTGCTTTAGCGCTTCATAGTATCTAGCCGCCCCTACCGCCGCCTCACCGGCCTGCTTCGTAACGAAGTCTGCTAGTCATGCACGTGAAGTCCGTTTCCGCATGCGAATATTCCCGGAACCGATGTCATATAGTTCTCGTCGACAATTGGTCCACGGATGCTCGGATCCATTTCAATTCCAGCCTCTTCAGCTAGAGTGTTTTCAGGAATCAGTCCAACGCTTAGAAGCAGTGTATCTACGTCGAAATACATCTCGCTTCCCTTAATCGGCTGCCTCTTATCATCTACCTTTGTGAGCTCAATGCGCTCAAGTCTATCACGTCCATATATGTTAGTTACAGTATGAGATAGATATAGAGGAATCCCAAAGTCATCGAGGCACTGCTTCATGTTACGAGGTAGTCCATTGCTGTAAGGCATCAGCTCTGCAACACCGAGCACTTCAGCCCCCTCGAGGCTCATTCGGCGAGCCATTATGAGGCCGATATCTCCAGAGCCGAGTATAAATACTTTCTGTCCGACCATATAACCATCTATATTGAGGTACCTCTGTGCCTGTCCTGCTGTGTACACTCCAGACGGACGCTCGCCAGGGATTCCAAGAGCACCGCGGCTTCTCTCGTAGCAACCAACTGCAAGGACGATGATATCTGCCTGAAGTCTCTGATAGCCTTCTTCCTGACTCACATATTCGATGACACGGTCGCTACTCATGTGTGTAACCATTGTGCCCAGCTTGATTTCTACACCTATATCTACCGCCTCTCGCTCATACCTCTCTGCAAACGCGGGTCCGCTAAGCTGCTCTTTGAAGGTTGTAAGCCCGAACCCATTATGTATGCACTGATTGAGCACTCCGCCAAGCTCGATATCGCGCTCGATTAAAACGACATCCGATAGCCCTTCCTGCTTTAGCTTCGCAGCAGCTGCTAGACCACCGCAGCCACCACCTATTACCACTGCCTGACAATGTCTCATCTTAGCGATTCTCCCTCTCTAAAATCTTTGAATACTGCCCATCTTGAACGATATCTATAGGTGAGCATTTTAGCTCTCTAGCTAGAATTTCTACGACCTTAGGCTCGCAGAAACCTCCCTGACACTTGCCCATTCCCGGGCGCACTCTTTTCTTGATGCCCTTGACACTTCTAGCCCCACAGACTTCATGTATTGCAGAAACTATCTCTCCCTCGGATATTGTCTCACATCTGCAAACTATATTTGCATACTGCGAATTTGCACGCACGAGTTTCTCACGCTCATCTTCAGATAACTCCGAGACGACAATCGGCTTGTCTCTTGTCATCACAGCATCTGGATTTTCCTTAAGGCAGAATCGGTCCGCTATAAAATGCTCTATCACATAGTCCGCAATCGCCGGCGCACTAGCTAACCCGGGCGACTCGATGGAAGCGATGTTGATGAAGTTTGAGTTCTCGTCATCTAAGGGGCCTATTATGAAATCCTTTGATGTCGAACTCGGTCTTAGCCCTGCAAATGTCCTTATCGACTTATGCAGTGGAACCGTCTTAAGTATCTTGGCGATATTTTCGCACAAGTATCTTGCCCCACCTGTGCTAGTTGCCGTCGTTATGTTACCTTCTATTTGTTCGCTGTTAGGGCCTATGAGCGTGTTGCCGTAAACCGTCGGAATTGCGAGCACTCCCTTGCCCTTGGCAGTTGGAACTGGGAATATGATGTTATTTACTATATGCTCGTCGTTACAGATGACATAGTATTCGCCTCGCCTTGGAGTTATCTCGAAACCTGCATCTTCTGTCACCATATGGCAGATCTCCGAAGCTCCTATTCCAGAAGCATTTAGGAGTACTTTTGTATGGAACGGCTTGCCGTTTGCAGTGACCGAGTATCCATCGTCATTCTTCTCGACGCTACTAACTTCATGATTTAGGAATAATTCTACCCCATTTCTCACCGCCACCTGCATGGAGGCTATGGCAACCTCCCATGGATATATCACTGAGGTCGTCGGAAATGACAGCACCTTGGTTATGTTGTCGCTGAGATTTGGCTCTACAGCACGCGCATCATCTCCACTCAGAAATTCATGGGGGATTTCCCTACAGACTGCCCTTTCAGCCAGTACATCTAGAAGTTTCTCCTCTTCTTCACTGCATGCAACTACGAATGCCCCTGTATTCTTGATGTGGCAGTGCAAATCCTCGCATATCTTAGGATACTTGCGGGCGCCTTTACATTGAGCTCCGCCTTTAGAGTCCCATCTACAGGATCGTATCCTGTGTGCACTATCGCAGAATTCGCCATCGTTGCGCCATTCGCGATATCATTTTCCTTATCTAGGACCGCTACTTTGAGCTCGTACCTCGAAAGCTCTCTGGCGAGCATCGAGCCTGTGATTCCTGCACCTATTATGACTATGTCGTAAAGCATGTTTCCTCCGGGTTGGTTGTGATTTTCAACATTATATATCATTAAAATTAATTTTACTATTAATCAAACTACTTCATGTTTAGCGAATTATATCGTTGAGTATTACATAACAATAGTGCTTTAATTCTTCTAAACAATATGAATTATTCACCAAAAACTATCTTATCTTTTTGTACTAATATTTGGGCAATAGCCTTGTTCTAACCCTGAATAGTTTTCGTCTAATCTTCAATGCGCACCAAAATTGCTTATTTTCATTATCTCGTATGTAAGATATTAACATCGGTTTGTATCAAATATAAAAATACCCGACGCTTCATTAGCATCGGGTAACCTCAAGGTGTTTATTTGAGAAAACAGAAAAAAATCTTTAGAGTTTATTCTATATTTTCGGTAAGTTTATACCGATTAGTATTTTTGTAAAGGAAAAGGAGTTGTATCATCCAAATGATATTTTATTAAAAACAATGCTTGCTACTACAGATGGCATCACCGAATAAGGTCTTTTTATTCATGATTATTTTATCTACTTTAAATTCACTCTCCATAACTGTATCTCTCTTTATAAATATCAACCCCTCATCTGGTTTTTTTCCACTTTGAATTCATATTCTTTTTCAAGTTTTTTTATAAAAATAATATTTGTGGTTTTCCACCTTCTACTAGGTCTCTATAGATAGCAACAATATTTTTCTTTAGTTATGTCTTCTTCTATCTTAAAACTTTCAGATATTATATTTTTTTAATTAATCTTAGAACCGCATCCTCACCCAGCGAGCCATCTCTATTTAACGCATATTCTTCCTTTAACGCAGTACCAATGCTTGTCCCAATTGTGTTTTTTTACCAATTGAGTTTTTTTCCAGATTGTTTAACAAAGATGAATTTCTCATCTTTTGTTTCTATAATACCATTTATTCCAATATGGTTTGACATCTTCGAATCTTCTAAGGAAGATATATATGGGCCTGGCTCATATACATCCCTATTACTTCTCCCATCTGGCCATATATAGTCCATTGCTCGGTTGGTCAGAAGCGAATCATAGTAGCTCGTTCTGGAGATTCGCATATTTATTTCATTACCTATTTTTTTGTTATTTTATCTAATCTAAAAACACCTACTATTATATTTGTCTGATTCTCTATGGACTTTGAATAAATGTGCAGATATATTTGTAATTTGATTAGGTAGTTCATACTGTATCAATGAGTCCGTAAATTTTTATATCATATGCCTCTTCTGATTTCTTTTCTTGCACAGATTAACTCAACTGGCAAGTAATTGAGGGTATCATTATTGCTGTTCTCTTTTTTTGATTTCTTTCTTGCACAGATTAACTCAACTAGCAAACAATTGCGGGTATCATTATTGTTGTTCTCTTTTTTTATCAAAAATCATTTCTAATAATTATCAAATTTGATAATTTATATTTTTTTAGCTAATTCCTCATAATTAATACTAAGTTTAGCAGCATCTTCGCATACTCTTCTAATTGGTTTTAATAATGCATTCGACACTAGCTTAGATAAGAATAATATTATGAATGATATAATTAACGAAAAAGTCAACAATATCTGTGGGTTTTAGTTTGTCGATATTCCTTTTTAAGCTCACACATATTACTAATATAATGAACAGCAGAATCGCACTTATATTTTTCACCTGTCACCCATTCATCTATAAATTGATATTTTTTTCTTCTCAAAAATAATCCTCCTAATTTTTTTGTATTCACAATCTGCTTCATCTACATGAATAATCTATATTTCAACTAAAAAGGAAGGTGAACAGTCACCTCCCATCATATTATGAACTTATTCCTTTGTGTTATACCAGTAATTCATATCTACATTGCCGTTTATTCCATCAACTCTACCCTTACTTGTATACTGCCAAAACTCGTAGTTTCCCTTGTATGTAACTCTATCGTAGTACTGAGCAACCCAAACTTTATAGTTATTTAATTTGCTCATATCTAGATTGTTGTTGAGCCAGCTTGTACTCGCATAAATCATTGGAGTATATCCTAATAACTGAATTGTCTCACAGAAGCCTTTAATTGCATCCGTTCTTGCCGCAACCGAAATACCATTTGATCTTGCATTACTCTGATACTCTGTATCCACTACAAGAGGAAGCTTTATATCATAACTTTTTGCTAAAGATACAAGATACCTCGCCTCTTCTGCTCCCTCTGCATAATTAACCGCTTCAGAGAACATATATGCTCCGACCTTTATGCCAGAGGTAATTGCACCTGATATATGCTGCTCAAATTTCGAATCTTTGACCAGATTACCATAACTTTTGCCACGGTATCCTGCTCTTACGATTGCAAAATCTATTCCAGCAGCCTTTACCCTCTTCCAGTCTACGTTTGATTGGAATTCCGATACATCAATACCATTTAACGTATTAACAATAGCGCCCAAAGCATTGGTGAAGTATCTCTCACCATTAAAGTAAAATACACCCGCAAGCATAACACCTGCTGAGTTGAATGCATATCTACTTCCATTTATCTCTTTTATGGTATTGCTTACCATTGTATGATCATTTTCTAGGTAGTACCAATATCCACCAACCTGTTGCCAACCTTTAACTGCTTCACCAGATGCATTGAAATAATACCACTTACTTTCGACATTCTGCCAGCCAGTTCTCATAGCGCCATCTTCACCAAAGAAATATAGGTTATCATTTATATTTCTGAGACCGGTCTCCATTTCACCGTGTTCTCCTAGGTAGTACCAGCGACCTCCTACTGCTTGCCAGCCTGTTCTTGCTATACCGTCAGGTCCTAAATATATCCATATACTATCTACATTCTGCCACCCGGTCTTCATTCTTCCATCTTCATAACCACCAAAATAGTAAGCCTTATCATCTATATAGTTTAGCTCAGTATACATAACTCCGCCTTCGTCGAAGTAGTACCAGTACCCACCAATAAACTGCCAGCCAGTCTTATAGACACCATCATCTGGACCACCTAGATAGCTCCACAAATTTGCTATTTTATTATCATCAGCATCAACCATATCACCGGAAACTTGCCAACCTGTTTTCATCGCTCCATCGTTATCTTCACCAAAGTAGTACTCCTTACCACCAATCTTCTGTACGCCCGTCAACATAAAGCCCATCTCATCGAAATAGTACCAATATCCACCGATTTTCTGCCAGCCTTTAATTGCAGCACCATCTGGACCATAGTAATGATAGAAATCATGAAGCTTATGCCAACCTGTTTTCATCGCTCCATCGTTATCTTCACCAAAGTAGTACTCCTTACCACCAATCTTCTGTACGCCCGTCAACATAAAGCCCATCTCATCGAAATAGTACCAATATCCACCGATTTTCTGCCAGCCTTTAATTGCAGCACCATCTAGACCATAGTAATGATAGAACTCTTCGTTTTTCTGCCAGCCAGTTTTCATAGCACCATCTTCTGGTTCACCGAAGAAGTATTGCTTACCATTAATCTCCGTAAAGCCGAAAGACATTGAGCCATCTTCATAGAAGTAGTACCAGTTATTCCAGATTCTTTGCCAACCGAACTTCATTGCACCATCGCCCACTACTCCAAAGTAGTAGTAATATTTACCAAGTTGATGGAATCCTATTTTCATCAAACCATCACTCAATCCAAGATAGTACTTGTTTCCATTGATAGTAACTAATCCTGTAAGCATCAATCCATCATTATTATAAAAACGCCAACCACCAGCTTCATTTTTCCACATCCCATTAACCACAGGTGCGTCAAGGCTATCATCGTCTTCATCCTCTACTTCATCAGCATTTTCCTTCGGATCTGCTTCGCGAGACACCTCTATCTCATCAGTATTTTCCTCCGGATCTGCTTCGCGAGGCACCTCTACCTTATCAGTATCTTCATTATGAACAACCGAATCTTGGTTTGATTCAGATGCTTTTGATATTGCTACCTCATGTTTTGTAGAAATGTTGGATGCTGAATCTGGATTTTCATCTGCAGCATTTACAATTATGCAGCACCCAGCCATAATTATAAAAAAGCTTATCACCATTATCATCGGGTAATGGTAATACTTATTTATTACAGTTATAACATTTTTTTCGGTTTTTCTCTTATACATTATCGTCTTTCCTCCTTTATCTTTTTATTTATGAATATATAAAATTATATATTCATACTGTTTTTACCGGTGTTCTTTTTCATTTTCTATAATATTCGCCTGTTAGTAAAAAAAGCATAATGGCGGTATCATTGTTGCAATCCACATTGTTGACATTGAGATTGCACTTACAATTATCGTGCCAATAATTGCTAAACCTAAAGAATTAAACATATATCCACAATGATAAAACACTGAAATAAGTAGATTGTGCATCAAGTATACGGCTAGTGATAATTTAATTGTAGTTTTAATAATTCTACTGTGATGAGCTATATTCATGTTCTGCTTAAATAATAAAAAAACAATGCTCCTGCAAGCATAACCTCAAACCCTGCAGATTGATTTTTGAAATACCTGATTATAGCTTCCTGCTTTCACAGAACGCAAATATGTTCCAATACTAATAATGAAAAAAATGTAATTAATATTATACAAATCAGCAATTTGGTATTTATTTTTTTATTGTAGGTTCCTAAAAAAATATCCTAGTATAAATGTTCCTAAGTGAGCTCCAAAAAAACTCCATCTTAATAACAAAAATCTAGTTCAGTATAAACTGCTAACGATTCCGGCAGTAACGCCAATAAAAATCGCTCTGGTATTAGTTAAAAATAACTATAGCTAAAACTAGCAATTTCCTTGCTTGCTTAAATGTCTAATACCATTACATAGAACTGGAGATATGAAATAAATTGCAATTAATGTATACAAGTACCAAAAGTGTATCGCCACTGGTGCACGAAATGATTTCATAATTCCAAATACAACTGTTTTAACACTAATTGTATTATCAAAATATGAATACATTACAACTGCAATAACCGTCCATGTTGCTAGTGGCACTAATAGTCTAGGTATCTTTTTATATAACAATCTATATATGTCATCAGAATGTTGATCACTTATAATCAAATAGCCTGAGATCATAAAGAATATTGGGACTGCGGTAAAGGCAAATGATGTTAGCAGATTTAAAATTTGCCATGAGCCATTAAATGGGGTTCCTCTAAGAGGCCCTGCTGCCACATGCATGAATACCACTGAAAACATAGCAATTATTCTTAAATAATCAAAAATAATATATATGCTTTCTTTCATTTTCCTTTTTCAGTTGTTCATTCAAACGCATCTCCTATTCGCACCTAACCTGTGGCTTCTCTTATCTAAATTTATTCACCTTTCTTATTATAGATATGAACTTAATATTCCTCTATAAAAATCTTTTTAGTCTACTAGGTTCTGTTACTATACGATATAACCATTCCAAATTATGCATGACAAAGAATTGAGGGGCACGCTTTTTGCTTCCACTAAGCACGTCAAAACTTCCACCAACACCAACAAGTATTCCCTTGTGAAAATTATCATAATATTTATTTATTAGCAGTTCTTGCATTGGTATTCCCAAGGCAACAAGAACAATATCAGGCTCTAGATTTATAATCTCTTCAAATACTGCATCTTTTTTTCTTTTATGTATCCATTTTTCGCACCTAATATAGTAACATTCGGATAGCTATTCTCTATTTTTGCTACTAGCTTATTTAGAACATCTTCTTTTGCTCCGAATAGATATATTGACTTCTTTTCTTTATCTGCAATTTCTAACAAGAATGCCGCTAAATCTACCCCTGTAATCTTTCCATCACACTCAACACCTAGCATATCCGCGGCTTTAACGATCCCTATTCCATCTGGAATAATTGTAGTCCGATTGTTAATAAGGACTTCATTAAATTCATCATCCCTAAGACCAGTCATAAAAGTTTCAGGATTGGCAGTAACAACGAACATTTTCTCTTCTTGTCTCAATGCATTTTTTATATGATCCTCAAAGCTCAGCCGCCCTCTTTTATATAGTTTTTCAAAATAAGCAAATGTTCTTTTTGCAAGTTCCTTCTCTTTAATCTTTTCTCTTCTATAAGCTGAATCTGTAACAAATACATATAGGTATGATAACACTACTATAATTAGAACTATTGCATCTTTAAATAGTTCTCTACTAATAAGAATCGCAGCCAACCCCATCAAAGCAGTAATCCCATATAGCATAATAACCGATCTCTTTTGATCATATCCCGCTGCAATAAGCTTATGATGAAGATGTTCTTTATCTGGACTCATAATCGGTTTATGCCTTAACTTCCTTCTAATAATTGCAGAAAATGTATCAAATATAGGAATCGCTAATGCAATAACAGGTACTGATATTGATATGACTGTAGCCTGTTTTAGAGGGCTAACCACCGACATAATAGCAATCATGAAACCCAAATACAATGAGCCCCCATCCCCCATAAAAGTTTTTGCTGGTGAAAAGTTATATGGCAAAAATCCAATGCAAGCTCCTGCAACTGCAGTTAGCGTCGAATAGACTATTATTACTCCATAAATTTCACCATGTATATATGCAATATATGCTATTGACAATGAAACAATCGCTGAAATGCCTGCTGCAAGTCCATCTAAGCCATCAACAAGATTAATCGTATTCGTTATTCCAACAATCCATAAAACAGTTACAAAAAAGCATACAACTGTACTAAATCCCAAAAGGCCTGGGCCAAAGTAATTTGTAATAAATGTTATCCTTAGTCCGAGTGCATACATTAAAATTGCCACACCTGACTGACATACAAACTTTAAACTTGCAGGCAAATTTTTTAAATCATCTAAAGCACCTAGTATATATATAAGTGTTCCACCTAACATAGCAACTCTGACATTTCGTTCAGACCCTACAAACATATAAATTGAAAACATTGAACCCAAAAATATAGCAATGCCACCAAACCTAGGAATAGATTTGGTGTGCATTCTTCTACTATCTTTAGGAACATCAATCGCTCCAATTTTAGCTGCAAGTTTTATACTAAGTGGTGTTAATATTAGCGTTGCCGCAAAGGAAACAATGAAGAGATTGGCAATATCCCTTAAGTTGTATGTAAATCCCATAAATTACTCTCCAACTCTTTTTAAATCGATTGTAATATTAAATTCCTTTTAGTCAACAGGCTCTTCTGCTTCAGAATCTGAGTTCTTATTGCTTTTATTTTTACCTTTCTTTGGTGGATTCATAACATCTTTAATCTTCTTTTTAGCATTTGCAATGCTTTCCTTATCCGGAGACATTACATAAGCATTTGATCCTGAATAAGTGTTTTTAAACGAATCATGACCTTCAAGGTAATTCTTTTCTATCGTCCAATGCTTATCATCTAGATTATATTGTAATTGCAATTTTACTAATGCTCTAATTTCATCTGATGAAATATTCATCCTAAAGTAAGGTTGTAATGCATCGAGCACTTTTTGTGTACTTCATTATTACCTTTTTATTTTTTAAACCGTTCTCAATTACAGCTTGAAATACCTTCTGCTGATTTTTTACACGCTGATTATCACCATCTTTGAAGGCATGGCGTTCTCTAGCAAAAGAAAGTGCAGAAGGTCCGTCTAGTTTGTTTTCACCTTTCACTATGTGCACTGGTTTTTCCCCATGTCCATAATTGCCAGTTTTAAATTCATAATCTGAATAAACAGTTATTCCACCTATTGCATCTATAAATTTATCTACTGTCGTAAAGTTCACTTTAATATAGTAGTTAAGCTTTATATCTAGTAGATCCTCAACCGAAGTCAAAGTATCATCTACTCCATAAAATCCAGTATGTGTCAGTTTATCTATAGCATTATCATGCTTTTTAAGATTTATTTCATAGTCTCTAGGAATCGAGGTAAGTAGTATTTTCCTAGTTTTAGGATTCACCGTTACAATCATATTTACATCAGATCTGCCTTTCATATCAATGGTTCCATATGTGTCCATACCTGTTATGTATATATTGAACGGTTTTTCTGTAATCTCGACAGCTTTTTTATTGTCTGTTCTACTTACTTTCTCTAAAAAGGATAATGTCTTATGTCCATATACTGTTCCAAATGTGTACGCAACGATAAGAATTGTGCTTAAAACCGTGGCAAATACCTTTGCCCAGATTTTCACGTGTTTAGAAAATAATTGTATGCACAACAAAATGCTCAGTAGCACTAATATAGTATCAATTGTTACCAACAGTTTAATAGGTAGGACATTTGCTTTTATTATAATGTGTTGAAAGGCCGCAAAAGATATAATATAGATAACAGTCCAAATCTTTGTGAACTTCTTAAATTTCTTTTTTTTCATACTGGAATAATCAGTCATTATTATCACCTTCTATTGTGTATAAACACTAACGTATACCTTGAATTATATAGTTTGTCTATATTCCTGTCAATTTTTTTCATATTTTTAAATAGCAGGCTAATTTTTGCTCTTTTGAGAATATTACTCTACTAATAATTTCTCCACAAAAACCATGCCATTACAATGGACACCCCTAGCGTCTCAAGAGTATTCCCACTAAAATATGCTGAGCAACACGTAAACCCTAATCCAAGCAAAATTGCACCATTTCGCAAGGTCGCTTTCTTTTTAAATCTAATTAACATAATAGCAATACTAGCAATTATCAATACTATATATGGACCGACTATCAGGAAAGCTCCTAGGTATCCTAGTGAATAATATTGGTACATAAAGTCGCGCTCCAGATTGTAAATATTTGATGTGCGCGTATATCCAATACCTAAAATATCATCTGTTTTTTTATTGTTTACCTCTTTAACACGTTCAAGCATTAGTTTCTCAACAATTCTATTCTGCATTCTTTGTGATGGGTAATATTCATTCAAAAAGTCATACCAAAAAAATAAGGGTCTTTTTTTGTAGTCATATGATGTCTTTATAAATTCTTCCTTAACAGAAAGATACTTTTATGTTCTTATCTATATATTCAATTATACTTTCAGGATTCCTTTTCATTGCCAGAGTCTTATGTTTTGACTTCTTTTTTTCTGCTTTATCAGTCTCCCTTGCATACTTTTTATCGAAACTCATCTTAATTTTAGCTGGAGAATATGTATAGGTTATCCCTAGCATGCCAATTAATATAAGCATAAGAATTGCAATTACCACATTAACTTTATAATCACGTTTAATTACTCCACAAAAAAGATATGCAGCGAACATGATAATCGTCATTCCAACTACACCATATGCAGTTACTTTTGTACCCACCATTAATAATGCGAATGCCTCAATTACAGCAAGCAGTGCATGTATTTTCTTTTTGTTGCTCATAAACATATACAAAAGGTAAGGATACGTTAATAGCATTACCGTAGAAGAAATACTAAAATACATAAACCCTTTTGATGCTAATTCGTTAGATGTAAATCCCCCTGGATAAATAAACCATTCGAAAATGTTTCCATGGATTCTGTGGTTGGTATATGATCCAAGGGATATCTTAAGTATATTGGTTATTACTATACTTAAAGACATAACTGCCGAAACCAGCATTGTAATAAATTCAAACTCTTTTTGTTACCCCCGACAAGACAAACATGAATACGACAAGCCACGGAATAAGCATTCGTACAATGTAAAACAATTCACCGAAAGTATTATATCCAAAATTGTTAGGTGAAAAGGATGTAAACACCTTTGCATGCTTATCATGAAGATAAAAGAAAGTTCCAACCGCGAAAAGATACAGAACAAGCCCAATACATGCTTTTTTTATTACTATATATTACTAAGGCTAGAATAAATAATACAGTAACGAGTCCTATTCTCAATAAAGTTGGTATTGTAAATCCGAAAATTTGAGGTATTGTTCCATCGTAAAACCAAATAGTATCAAGTAATGGTTGAATTCTATAAAAAAACTGCAAAGACAATCATATACATTTGATTTAATTTGTGTTTTTTTAACATCTGAAAACATTTCTTCTACCTCATTTTTGTTAGTTATTAATTATTCTGCTTAAAGTCACCATTTTTAAGCATAGTATAGAATCTACGACATACATTCCCATCATTAAGTGAATTATACTTTTCATAATAAGTCATATAGCTATCATGATATGTCTCCATGATAGAGTCTATATTACTAATTGCATAAATAAGTTCGTCTTCGGTTTTTATGATTGGACCAGGAAGACTGTCCAAGTAATTATAGTAAAAGTCCCGTTCTTTAGTATATTCTTCTAAGTCATACATATAAAATAAGAATGGCTTCATTAGTAGAGAATACTCTATACTTACACTTGAATAGTCAGTAACCAAAAATATCAGAAAGCATATACAGGTCGAATATATCTGCATATTTATTCCCGTCTATTATATTTTCAGCATATTCCGCTATATCTAACTTATTTTTTATTTCTGGATGCAACCTCAAAATCAATCTAACATTTTCTATTTTAGAAAGTTTCTTTATATGAAGCGACACTTTCTCTTTGTGGAAATCTATCTCTCTAAACGTAGGTGCATATAACACAACCTTATCAGTGTCCTTAATATCCAGTTTCTTTCTAAGTTTGTAATAATCATCCCTATTTCTATTTACCAGGACATCTGTTCTGCAGCTTCCAAGCAACAATCTAGGAATTTGCAAGTTAAGTGCTGTCTGTATATATCTCTGATTATCAGTATCGGTAGCGATAAAATAATCCCACTCTTTGGCATGAGGCATAACTTTTCCATTATTGTTTATCCCCTTGATATCAAATCCTTCTTTTTTTGTTGCACCTGGTCCGTGCCACAATTGAATATATATCTGCCCTTTTCGTTTTGATACAATCGTCTCTACACTATGCGTTCTCATCCAATATTTACTAGTAAGTAGGTGGAAATAGTAGCTTAATGTTCTTTTATACACTATCTCGCTATTACAAAGCCCTTCTACATCTGCTAATGGATTAAGAGCCCAAATAAACTCATATTCCTCAGGATGGTTGGCCTTGATATAATTATATATGGCTCTTACTTGGTCTTTTGCTTCACCTGTTCCCGTTTCAAGAAAAATTTTATTCTCAACAATTTTCAGATGCCCAAACAGAAGTTGTATTATCCCCCCAATTAAACGTTTAATCATTTTTTTCATCTATTCACCCAGCCTCTTAAAAACATCTCTTTAAGTTCTTTGCACAGTTTTCTAAAGCTTTTAAACGAAAACCAAAATACGCCTGCAACTACAATAAATACCAGTAGGGAATATATACATGATCCGAAAAACCAAGCGATATAACTTTGGCTAGGGATACGTGGTAATTTCCAGAAACTAAATCCCAACACTACAACCACAAGCAGGCCGCAAGCACCATACTTTAACATATCGTGCCAAGGTTTTTTTTCAAATACCTTTTTATAAAGATACACTGGGAAATACCACAAATTTGTTAGTGTTGTCGCCATAACAGTTGCTATAAGAACACCTTTTATTCCCCACCTCTTAACAAGCATTAAAGAAAGTATTATATTAAGTGCTGTTTCCACAATTGATACCAACTGTAAATCTTTATATAGAACAAAAATATCTTTTTAGTATATACTGCGGTCTTCTGACAATAGTGTGGAACAGCAAGAATAGTACGCATGCAAATGAAGTATAGTCAAATACCTTTTTAGGGCCCACCCATATTGCTACAAAAGAGTTGATACAGTATCCTAAAGCTATGGTTAAAACACATGCGAGAAAGTAGAAGAGTGTGTTTATCATCTCATATTTATAATAAACTTGCTCAGCGTCCTCCTTACTATAAAGCAAATTGCCAAGACTTGATACAATTGCATTTCCGACCATATACATCATGTCGCTAATATACTTTGTTATATACTTGTAGTTTGAATATATTATTACTGATATTGGATTAACAAATGTTGAAATTAGCAAAACATCAACATTTTCATATACAACCGACACTAGTTTGTATATCAAGATATGGCTCATTCCTTGTATTTTGAAGTCTCCTGTGTCCTCAACAGGTTTCAACCACGGATACTCTTTAAATACAATCTTATTAACACGCAAATTCATGATAACACGCACAATCAACGTTATAAATAGAACCATTTCATAAGATAATCCATACATAACTAGAGCAACTTCAAGTACTGCTTCTAGTATTTTGTATATATTCATTTGAATGTTAATCTTATATAGTTTCTGATCTGCTTGTATAACAAACCTTGGAGAAAAATAGCATGTACTCAACAAGGCTTTTTAAAAAAACAAACAAGAGGAATACGTTTTGCATGTAACTTGCAGATAATAAATTATTCTTTGCCAGGTGTGGAAGAAAAAAAGATACCGCAAAACTTGCTATAGCTATTATATAGCAAACGTTGCGCAACATTTTTTTTGATAAAGTATAAAAAATGCGTATGGTATCCTTGTCGTTATCTATAAAAAGCTTGTAATATTCTTTCTGCACTATTGCACCTATTCCCGCTTCCGCTAAAGATAGGTATGCAAATATTTGAAAAAATAGTTGGTTTAGAGCATAAACATCCTCGCTAAAAGTTTTTTGCCAGACATTTACTTTCCAAAACCCTAAAAACACCAAGATAACGAAGGGTGCAGCTGACGTAATAAAAATTCTTTATAGAATTTTCTTTTCTCATCTATTTTTTTCCTTAAATCTGTTTATAATTGCATCTGCAATTCTTTCACTTGCATGACCATCACCATATGGGTTTGATGCATGACTCATTTCTTCATAAAGGGCTTTGTTTGTCAACAACTCCCTCGCCAGGGTGTAAATTTTTTCTTGATCTGTTCCTGCAAGTTTCAGAGTTCCTGCTTCAATACCTTCAGGTCTTTCAGTTGTATCTCGTAAAACAATTACAGGTTTCCCTAGGGATGGAGCTTCTTCTTGTATTCCACCACTATCAGTCATTATAAAGTATGAGTTGCTTAAAAAGTTATGAAAGTCAACGACTTCTAGGGGTTCTATTAATTTAATCCTGTCGCAGCCATGTAGTTCCTCTTCGGCAATTTTTCTTACAACAGGATTTAGGTGAATCGGATATACAACCTTTACATCGATAAACTCTTCGACAATTTTCCTTATTGCTCTAAAGATATGTTTCATCGGCTCCCCAAGATTCTCTCTTCGGTGCGCAGTAAGTAAAATCATCCTACTATTCCCTATCCAGTCAAGAATATCATGCGAATAATCATCACTTATAGTATGCTTCATCGCATCAATAGCTGTATTACCTGTTATAAATATGCTATCTTGGTCTTTATTCTCTAAAATTAAATTTGAGCGCTCTTATTAGTTGGAGCAAAATGCATGTCTGCAATATTCCCAACCATCTGCCTGTTCATTTCTTCTGGATATGGCGAGTATTTGTTATAAGTTCTAAGACCAGCCTCCACATGTCCTACTGGAATATGGCAGTAAAATGCAGATAGTGCACCAGCAAATGTAGTAGTAGTATCTCCATGAACTAAAACAATGTCGGGCTGAACTTCTTTCATAACCTCTTCTAGCCCTATTAGCGCGTTTGTTGTAATCTCAGCTAAAGTTTGTCCTTGTTTCATTATATTTAAATCATAGTCTGGGGCTACAGAAAATGCCTCTAAAACTTGGTCTAGCATTTGCCTGTGCTGTGCTGTTACACAAACAACTGTCTGAATCTCATCTCTAGATTCTAACTCTTTTATAAGGGGTGCCATTTTAATTGCTTCTGGTCTTGTACCAAATATAGTCATAACTTTAATCATAATTCCTTGTCCCTCTCTTTCAGTGACAAAATAAATTTCTGCCACTCTTTCTCAGTTTCTTCATAGCTATATAACTTTGCAGTTTTAATAGCACCTTCTGATAATTGCTTTAGCCTTTCTCTATCTTCTAGTAGCTCGCATGTGGTATCAGCCATCATACCAATATCTCTTTGGTCAATTAAAATACCATTTTCTTGATCTGAAATTATCTCCTTTGCCCCATTCGCACTAGAAAATGCAACACACGGCACTCCACTATTCATTGCTTCAAGCAGCACTAACCCAAATGATTCCGTATATGATGTCATAAGAAATACTGAACTTTTATTAAGTTCACTATATACATACTCTTTGTTTCTAAATCCATGAAAAACAACGTTATCCGTCAGCTTTTTTTCTTTTGTTAAATTTTCTAACGAGTCCCTCTCATCTCCATCTCCAATTATGTTTAAAACTGCTTTTCTGTTCTTCCTATGAATTAGTTCAAACACCGATATTAAATCGCTATACCCTTTTTCCTTAGAAAGTCTACCTACAGTTATTAAATTATCTCCCTCCAGTGCCGCTCTTTGATTATTGGCGAAGTCATCAACGCAAAATCTAATGTACTTCACCTTAACACCCCGTGCTGTCATATAAGGTTCATAAAAATCTTTTAAATATTTCGATATTGGAATGAAATAATCGAAGTTTTTACAAGAATTGATAACCTTTGAAATATACTTTTCGTCATCGTTATGGTAATTATGCTCTCCTGTGATTTTTTTATTATATTCTTTGCAGCATGCTTTGATATAAGTTTATTATGAAAAAAATTCTTGTCGATATGATAACATCTGAGTCGCACTTTTTCAATTGACTTAATGTTTAGATATCTTTTCCTATATAACAGCTTTTGCCGCAATAAGACCCTCATGAATCAAGCTAATTGCACTTTTTATTTACAATAGCTTCTTTTTATTTTATCTTTATTAGGTGTTTTATCTGCTATAAGATATTCTATCTTAACTCGAGGGTCTATATAGAAAGCTGGCTCATTCGCCAGTTTATATGTCACAACTATACTAACGTTCCCTATGTTTGCTAGCATATTGGCCAGAGTGGCAACATATTTTTCTACTCCGCCTACACCAAGGTGCAAGGCATAAATGGTTATCTTCATGCCTTGCTCCTTACACTAACTGAATCGATACATAAAAAAATTTCAAGATATCTTTCATTCTAAGTTCTTCGTCAACATTAGCAACGTGAATTTCTCTAAAAGCCCTCTTTCATTTCTTCAAGCATCATCTTATAAAAAAAGGCTCCAGATTGCCCGCTATTATTTTAGTATTAAATGATCGGATATCCTTTCCATAATAAATATCCGATTCATTTGGAACCTTTGTGATAGTCAGCACTCTATCACTTTTAGAAGTATAAAATGCTAAAATGCTTTCCAAGAAGCTGTTCCCTCTAAATCCACCCCATATCGCTTATCTACTATGTATTTTAGTATTTTATATTTATTCTTTGTTTCTTTTTTTAAATATAAAGGACGATATTTTTATATTCTTTTTATTTTATTAAGAATTCTAAAAATAATATACTGCAGTTTGTAAAATGGTATTTCATAGAACTTCATTAATTCTAAGGCAGTCCGAATTTCACCATTAATGACATTCATTTTACCAAGTCTATTATTTATATAATTCCCCTCATGGATTCTATATTTAAGAAGAGGCCAGTCTACACTAGAGTAGTTTAAATTTGATACAATCCCCTTTCGGAAATCAATCCACAATGGCATATTCCAGTTTAAATAATTATACTTTACAGCAGTAATATACGAGCTAGTTTTGTGAAATGCCACATCTGAATATAGATTTCTTCCCAACCATAATAGCAGTAGTGCATTATTATTCTCTGTTTTCTCATACTTGCGTATGTACTGGCTACCAATTATTGTATTTTTTGAATCAATAAGCACCAAGTCCCCAAATATCCCATCAATTTCGTCATGGTTTTTCATATAAGCTACACATCGCTCAAGAAACTCATCATCTGGCAGTAGATCATCTGAGTGCAACACGAATACATATTCGCCTGTAATATATTCAATCCCTGCAATTACAGCGTTAAGCTGGTCTGCATTCTTTTGATAGATATATGTGCATTTATCTTCTATTCCAAGCTCCACAAGCTTTTTCTTAATTACATCTTCGGTATCATCTGTTGATCCATCATTAATTACAATCCATTCCCAGTTATCATAGTTCTGGTTATATATAGACTCTATAGTTTCACTAATTGTGGACGAATCATTATACGTCGGGGTTATAATACTGACTTTCATTTTTTTATACACTCTTGCTCTACTTGTTTTTCATAATAAACCGTCTGAACGCACCTGCCTTCGCACGAGATGTAAGCCTTAATTTCAAAAACTTATTTATCTTACGCATTAGTGGTTTTGTACCTTCCATCCATGTTCCTGTAAATACATGTATTGTAGTAGAATTTTTTGATGGATTGCATAGCACATCCTCTGTGTAAACCTCGATTCCTGTTCGCAGAGTTTGCCTCTTGTTTCCTAGTGCACATCCGAACTCTTGAATAAGAATGTCGGACACACTCTTAGTATTCACCTCTGCCATTTGATTTTCTATCAAACTTAAAGTCAAGTCCCTCATAATAGTTTAAGATGGCTTCTACTAGTGGGTGTTGTTTTTCTGCACCAAAAACGGCCGTAAATGGATAATCAGGTGTTTCATATCCAACAAATGCACGATTTTCAAGAAATCTATCAAAGTTATCTAACACTAGAACATCAGTATCGAGATAAATGCCACCCTCTTTATATATTACATATGCTCTTATATAGTCACTAACATATGCCCATTTTTTTTCCTCATATGCAGCTTTTGCATATGGGTGTGAATCAATATCAAAATTGTCCTCATTCCACTCTATTATCTCATAGTCTGATAAATGATTTTTCCATGTAGACATACAACGTTTTATGTCAGCTGGCTTATCATTACCTCCAACCCATACATAGTGAATCTTTTTTGGTATCATGTGCTTAATCCTTCCTATTATTGCGTACATTATATCATACGCGTATATAATATATATACCTCACATGATCATGTTAAGTATGTGTAAAGACATGATCGTAATTAATCGCTTACTTTCTCTAGTCTAGTAATAGTATAGTCATATGAATACATTCCTTCTTTGCAAGCAAACTTAAAACCAGTTGCGCGATTATCCACCGTCTTAACCGCTTGAAAAGACTTGAGTTCAGACTCCTTCACATCTAACTTCTCAGCGATTCCCTTAAGAATTGTTGAACGAGTATCTTCAACGTACGATTTATCGAACTCCCTCAGTTCATCAAGCGTGTCGAATTCAAAAATATATTCAGAATCATATTTTTTTAATTTCATCTGAAAGTCTTCGATATGTTCGATATAAATATCCTCCCAGAGCTTGTCTACGATTTCCGCATCAGAGTAGCTCTCTTCGAGAATTTCAATGAACTTTGTACTGAACGCCTCATCCCAGAACACATGCCCTAGCATGTACCACGCATCATTTCCGCCAACCTTGACCCCAGTTATATAGCCATCTTGATCAGTTTCCATGCACCATTCCTTCGTATAACCGTCTGCATATATTCCGCTGTAAAATGCACCTTCTTCTGCGTCATTAAACGGATTCTCTGCAAAATAGTTATCCGCCGAGCAAATGTAAGAATTATTGAGCACATCCTTTACCGCATAGATGCTCGAATGATTGTTGCGAACCGCATACTCGCTATTATGAACAAGCTTTACGCAAAACTTCTCTTCGAGGTAGTCAAACTGTTCTTTTTTATATCCTGTAACTATGTATATTTCTTTTATTCCAGCTTCTCTAAGCTGTCTTATCTGGCGTTCAATCAGCACCTCTCCTTTAACTTCTATTAGCGCCTTATGCCTCTCATATGACAGTGGCGCAAATCTGCTGGATGCTCCTGCCGCTAGTATTATTGCGTTGTCTACCTTTAGCATCATTTAACTCCTCGTATCATTCCCACAATCAACGGTTGTTATTCTTATTATTTCTGATATATCCGATGTATCTTCTTTGATCTTATTTCTATCAGTCGGTACATGATTTCTGCCTGTACCAGCCTTCAGTCCACTCATGAATGCCCCTGCATCCTTTAGGAAGCTGGCCGCGATAAGTGTGATAACAGCGGCAATTGGAAAGGCCGCGATTATGCTGACCGATTGAATATTGCTCATGGAGCTTTCTGAGAACAGAAGTGCAATCGGAAGAACTATCAGCAGCAGGCACCACATCAGCTGAATCATGCGATTTGGCGATTCTCCATCCTTGAGTCTTCTGTAGCTGTAGCACGAAGCGATGTATGCAATTGAATCGAACGACGTAGCATAGAAGGCAACCATGGTGAGTATTAGTACGATGAACACTATCGTTGATCCCGGAAGCGTCTTCACGATATTGATGATAAGGTTGTATAGATCACCATTCTCTGTGTACGACTTGATTAACGGAATTCCATCGACTAGTTCCTTGCCTAAGAGAGTAATTTCCTAAGATTATAAAGCTTATAATCGTTGAGCCTGCACCGAAAACATATCCTCCAACGATAGTCTGTCTTACTGTTCTTCCGCGTGAAATCGTTCCGATGAAGAATGGCGCAGCCACGCACCATACCATCCAATACGCCCAGTAGTATATGGTGTAGTTCTGAGGGAACATAGTCTTTCTCTCTGGGTCAGTGAATGTCGATAGCTCTATAAAATGCTGAATCATTTTCCCCATCGACTGTATTCCTGTATCGATGATGTACCCTGTCTTGCCACCGAAGAACAGTACATATGCGAGTAGTCCGAAGAATAGGTAAATACACACCTTTGCAAGGATACTTATTCCCTTAAATCCGTGAAGTAGCGAGTACGTGTAAATAGCACATGTTATCAGTAGTATTATTATCGAAAGCGTGATGCGACTTAGCTCAACATGGAACACGATTTTGATGATACTCGCCATCAGAGGAGTAGCAACGCTAAATGTGGTTGCAGTTCCCGCGATGAGCGCGAATACCGCGAGAAGATCTATAAACCTTCCGACTATTCCATCTGTATGTTTACCAAGGATAGGTCTGCAGGCTTCCGAGAACTTCTGTTTATCTCTATTCCTAACGTGCAGCATGAATCCGAACGCCACTGCGAGCACAAGGTAAACGCCCACGGGATTAAACTCCAGTGAAATAGCGGGAATACGCCTGCCCAATCCTGTATAGAACCTAGACTTTTTACATGTGGGTCTGTCGCATATAGAACCCACTCTGCAAAAGAATAGAACAGTATGTCCGCAGCGAGTCCGCAGGTAAACATCATTGCTCCCCAAGTAAAGAAGCTGTACTTAGGCTTCTCAGCTTGTCCGCCAAGAACGATGGCTCCATATCTGGAAAATGCCATATAAATTGAGATTGAGAATATCAAAACTCCAATAATCAGGTAATATGAACCGAATCTGTCACCAAGTATATACCGGATACTCGTCAGCACTGACTTTGATTTATTAGGAAATACAAAGAACAGCACACTCATTCCGCAAATTATCGCTAACGGCACAAGCGTTATCACCCAATCAATGTGCTTACTTGCAGCTGACACACTATTTATCATTCATATCGTCATCGTCCTTTCCTTTTTCTACAAATTACAGCTTTTCTATCAATTCCGAAGCATATTTGTAGTATTCTTTAGCATATCTGTATTGTTTTAGCGAGTATTCACCAAATTCCACACCTAATTGCCTCTTATATTCGCACCAGTTAGACCATAACAGTCCACAAGCTGCGATATATGCGTATATCTTTGCTCTAATTACTTCGTCGTATGTTCCATCAAAGTAGATATCATAGAGTTTATCTACTTCTTCTTTCGTATACATGCTGTAGAGCGAGAACATTGCTATATCTACGTGCGGGTCCTGCATTCCTGCATACTCCCAGTCAATAATTCTAATATCATCCTCTCCACTTCCATCGTCGCAGAACAGGAAGTTATCCGGAACTGCATCAATGTGCGCTAGGCACTTGTGCGTATTGAGCGATTCAATGTACTCCTTGAGTTTGTAAATCTTTTCCTTTGTTGCACCATAATCCCTATAAATCGATTTATTCTCACCCCAAAGGCCTTCATATAACTCAATTTCTCCAAATATATCAAAGGTGTGCTCAACTTTTAGGTCTAAATTGTGGAATTTCTTGAGAATTTTCATGCATTTTTCGACTTCTTCCCAGTTTTGTGGGTCACAATTACGGGTATTATCAAGGAATTTTGTTACTTTATATCCATTATTTACATCAAAGTAGATAATATCATCGCATATTCCCTTGTTTTTTATTGCTTCATACACCTGGTACTCGTGCTCTCTATTTATGAGTCTCTCTGTACCCTCTCCAGGTATTCTCATGATGTACCTATCGCCCTTGCATCTGAACAGGAATGATCTGTTCGTCATACCTTTCTTGAGCACTTCGATATTGGTTATTTCACTCGTATCTACATCAAACACTTTTGCAAGTATATCGATTGCATCCGACTGCAGGCTCTCCGATTCAGAATCAAAGGTGCACAGCTGATCGTAGGTGTTTATACCCACAGCGAAGTTCTCTGGAACCTTCTTACCAAGAAGAATCATCTTGCGAGGTTTCGTATCCGTATACAGGGCATCCTCCCAGTAACAATCGTCTCTGTTGCTGAATTGCGTAATCCTACGCCTTACCTCATCAGCATCCTCATGGCTTATATATGCTGTGCCCATCATCTTTATCTCTTTATTAGTGTCATTTCCGGTATCTATGAGCTCCTTATTCCTATTAAGCTTAACTCTACTGTGTGCATTCTTGCTATCAGATACCATGTACCACGAGTATGGCTCGCACTGTCCAAATGGATTATCTCTGAACCAGATATCCGAAGGAATAACATAAGTATTACTAAGCTGCTTACTTGCTAGTTTGAGCGAGTGGAGGTTCTCCTTGCTCGCATAGTCCCTATTCGTAATCAGATTTACACCATATTCATCCATGAGGTATTCAAAGCTTTCTTTCATGAATCCAACCACAACATCAATCTTGGTGATTCCAACCTCGTGTAGCTGTCTGATTAATCGTTCAATCAGAACTTCTCCATGAACCTTAAGCATAGCCTTAGGATAGACAGTATTGATTGGTACCATCCTCATACCAAATCCAGCCGCCAAAATCACTGCATTCTGCGGCTTAGATCTCACTAGCAGCTCTTCCGCTTTTGCTGTAATGCTATTATCTGCACTCAAGTATCCGAGCTCTCTTAGTTTAACAATTGCACCGTTCACACTTCCTAGAGAAGCTCCATTAGCCTCTGCAACTTCTCTCTGTGTGGCTCTCGAGCTGCCTTTTAAAGTTTTCAGAACATCCAGTTCAATAGTAGATAGTTTTGTCTTCATATCGTATCTCGCAATTTATCATGAATTATCTTGTTTGTAATTTTTGTTCGCTATATACAATATCATTATTTTCATGAACATGCAATACCACTATTTTATGAACACCTCTTTATGAACACCTCTATCAAAAATTATCTTTTTGCTACTGTCAAGTTGCATTTATACTACTAAAGAAGTTTTTAGCGTTTTTTTATTGTAATTTATATTTTAAATAATTATACTAAATGGTATAAAAAAAGCAGTAGTCACAGTGGTATATTTTTTTGTCGAGTAAAGATTTTTAGCGAAAGTTATTGGATATAAAAACGGTTTGGTAAGCCATATTTACAAAAATTACTTTAGCTGTTTCTATTGTCCCCATTCACATGACATCTATAGATATGAAAGATAATTAAATATGACTTATATTAACTCATTAACACGCAAAAAAAGTTTTACACATACTACAACTTAGTTTTCTTTGTAATGTTATTCTTTGTATTTGGTCTATGGTTTGCATATGGCAAGCTATTTGTCGATTCAGGAGATGGCCTAACTCAGCATTTCGAAGCTTTAGTATATTATTCGAGATATTTAAGATATTTTTTTAGAGAATTGATTTTTAATCAGAATTTTGATTTTAGAACCTACAGTTTTAGTTTGGGTTACGGATCGGATATCCCGCAAACTCTTCATTACTATGTTATAGGCGACCCATTTACGCTTCCTTCAGTAATTGTTCCGATTAAATATATAGGATTATATTATCAGACCATGATATTTGTGCGTATTTATCTAGTGGGTGTTTCTTTTTAGTTTATTTTGCTTTTTACATTGAAAAAAATAACGAAGAAAAAAATATAGTTTCTCTGCCATTATGGTGGGAACTATTGTGTATACTTTTTCTGGTTATATTTTTAATAGCTGGAACTACAAATCCCTATTTTTATAAATCCTTTGATAAATCTACCTCTTTTTGTTAATTGGGGCTGAAAAAAATTATAAACAATGAAAAAAATCTTATTTATATTTTTTTATGGTCTTTGTTTCTTGTATTAGTAACTTTTTATTTCTTCTATATGATAGCAATCTTCACAGGGTTATATGTGCTATTTCGCTTATTAACAAAATATGGTTTAAAAAAACCTTAGAGACATACTTAGAGACCTTTCAAAGCTTATATTAGGAGCTTTATTAGGAACATCGATGGGATCCTTCATTTTTATCCCAGTAATAACTGCATTTTATGAGCGATGCTCGAAGAACGAGTAATTATATTTATGATTTTCTTTTCAATATTAATGACTATGAACGCAATCTTGGAATTTTCTTGACCCCAACATACGAGCATCATTGGACTGTGATGGGCTATGCTTCGATATGCTTAATTGCAGTCTTCTTGTTGTTTTTGCAAAAGAAAAAAATAAGCTTTTTGAAATTCTTCTTTATTATAATGACTATAATGCTATTAATCCCTTTTTTTTGGAAGAGCAATGAACGGATTCTCTTATGTTTCAAATAGATTTGTTTGGGGATATAGCTTTTTAATCGCATATATAACAACTGCAAAAATGGGATGATCTGTTTCAATTAAATAATAAGGAATGCAGAAAATTAATTGGTCTGATTATGGGATACTTTTCTATTTGTCTATACATTGATAGTACACGTAGTTTTTTTATGTTTTTATCCCGCTCCTTATAGCCCTATTATCTATAATAATATTGTTTTTTTATTAATAAAGCATTTGGGGAGTTAAAAGGGCAAAAAGTGACTATATTAACTCTTATACTAATAAATATCTCTTGTAATTCGACATTCTTATTTGCTGGAAGGTTCTATGACTATACTAATGGTTACATATATGCAAATAGCATAAACTGGTATATAAACGATACTGAAGATAATGCTATCAAAACCCTATCAAGTGGAGATGATCATTTTTTTCCGTTACTCTGGACAAGTAACAGAAAATAACACTTTATACAGCGGATTAAACTCTACACAATATTATTGGAGTCTTGCAAATAGCAATATTACAAACTTTAGAAAAAGAATTGTGTATAACGGAGAATAACATACCATACCGCTATAGAGGTGTTGAATCGAGAACTTTTTTATCTACTTTAGCAAATGTAAAGTACTATGTCAGAGATTTAAATGTTCCATACAATTATGAAAAAATTGAAAAAGATCAATATGGCGATTCTACTTCAACAGATTTTGAAGTTTGGAGAAATAAGACTTTTTGCCTTTCGGATATACTTATGATATGTGTATGAGCGAAAAAAAGATTTTTGATAAGTTGCTTCCAGCAGAAAAAGCAAGAAGCAATGATGCAGAGTTGCATAATTAACGCGCCACAGAAGACATCCGCTAAATCAAACATCTCTTACTTAAGTCATAAGGTTCCTTTTACAGTAAAAACCATATGCTGGTATTAATTATAAAAAATGGAATTATAAAAAGTAAAAAAAGAAAAATGCAAAAAAATAGATATATCTTTTCAAGGCGAAAAAAATTCTGAGTCCTATTTATTTTTTTAGAGGACTGAAGTTTTTCAGGATACTCTCCAAAAAGAATTATATAGCACAAAACAATTGAATGCTCTTTTCGCAAAAATGAAAGGAAAAAGTTAGAATCAGATGAAAAGTACTGGGTTGAACCTGAAGTAGTAGATATTTATATCAAGGATAATGACACATCTTTAACAGGGAATGATAGATTTATTAGATATCATACGCCTAAGTACAGGTGGTACTCAAATCAACATGACTTTATGTTCAATCTATGCTATAGCACTGAAGCTAAATCTTCAATTACGCTTACTTTTCCAACCGTAGGAGAATATCGGTTTGATTCGCTAGAAATGCTTTGTCAACCTATGGATAATTACGAAAAGTACGTTAGCGAGCGTTCAGAGGACATATTGAAAAATGTTGATTTCCATGAAAATGGTGTTTTTGCAACAAATGAAGTTACTGGTAATATAACATTAAATAAACCAAAATATTTGCTTTTGACAATACCTTATTCCGATTCTTGGACTGCCTACGTTGATGGAAAGGAACATAAACTATTTAGAGCTAATCGGATGTTTATGGCGCTTCACTTGGACAAAGGGATGCATTCAATTAAATTAGTCTATCACACAAAAGGTCTGAAAATCGGAGTTTATATATCGATAGTCTCAATCTTAATTTTTTTATAGCCAGCATTATTTTTGAGTTATTACAAATCATTAGTAAGTAATAGAATTAAAGGTGATAGAAATGTCTTTACTGTCAATAATAATACCCAGTTATAATGAGGAAAAAATGGTATTAGAAGCATCTAATACCATTCGTGGGATTTTAGATGCTCAATCTATCAAGTTCGAAATAATTTTTGTTGATGATGGCTCTATAGATACGACATGGCAACAAATTGAATTAGTATCAACTGAATGCTCATCAGTTAGAGGAATCCGCTTTTCTAGAAATTTTGGTAAAGAAGCAGCTATAATAGCTGGCCTTACAGAAGCAAAAGGTGATTGTTGTGTAGTTATTGATTGTGACCTACAGCATCCGCCTGAAAAAATAGTGGAAATGTATCACCTTTGGGAAGAAGGGTATGAGGTCATAGAAGGATATAAAATTAACAGAGGTAAAGAAGGGGTTATACATAAATTTTTTGCTAAGATGTTTTACAAAATTATATGTTCTGTTACCGGATTTGACATGGCAAATTCTTCTGACTTTAAGTTATTAGATAGGAAAGCTGTAAATGTGTTGATAAACTTACGCGAGAAAAATGCATTTTTTAGAGCACTATCTTCCTGGATGGGTTTTAAAAGCACCATGGTGAATTTTGAAGTCAAAAATAGGACTGCGGGTGAATCAAAGTGGTCAACTATCAGTTTAATTAAATATGCAATTAGAAACATTACTTCCTTTTCAACATTTCCTATGCAAATAGTTACATTTCTAGGAATCATAATGATGGTTATATCTGTTGTATTGGGTGTTGTTTCAATCTGGCAAAAAATTACAGGTGTTGCATTAGGGTGGATTTACAACAATTATTATACTTCAGCTTTTCTCAAGTAGCATCATAATGCTAAGTGTTGGAATTATCGGATATTATATTTCAAGAATATTTGAAGAAGTTAAAAATCGTCCTCTTTATATAATTAGTAAGAAAGCTGGTAGAGAATCAAAAATGAGAAAGATAATTAAAAAAATCTTATTGATGAAACATTTTGCAAATTTATAGTTGTTGGTGTTATAAATACACTTTTTGGGCACTTCAATAATGTTTTTTTATTCTATAATATTTTTTTCATTTAAGTTACTGGATATCATCTGCCTCAAATTACTTCTTTGGAAGCATTTTTAAGTTATTTTTTTGAATAAAAATTTTACATTTAAAAAAACAAAGTTGATGGTTTCAGAAATATTATATATTTTATCCTAAATATTAGCATATGCTATCTAGTTGCGTATGGAATAGCCAAACCTGTTGTAAAATATGTATTGTCTTCGTTTGGGAAAGTAACGCAAGAAAAATGTAGCGATGTTTGTAGGAATGTGTTTTATTTGTAGTGATGAATTATTTAGGGTCAAAGATTTATCGTGTTTGGAAAAATCTAAATAGCTACAACGTCTTCATGTAAATATGATTTACCAAGTAAGACCACATTACTTAGTCCTTTTTATATATTTACATACAACAATCTCTCATTTTACTGTCAACCAGCAAGATGAGAGATTATATAAATATACCATTTTATTTCTAGATATCTACAAACTAGATTCCCATGCAGCAAAACTAGCTCCGCCAGATACCCTTACTCTTGGAAGAACTGTATAATCCGCACCCTTTTTTACCTTACCATATTCTGTAGTGAACGAGCATAATATACTAGCTTCTTTTGTAGCACTCTTTGCATCATCTGTATAATCACCAAAAGGATATGCAAAAGCATCGTTATTACCACATTTTTTAGCAGATTTTTTCAAATCGGATACTATTTGTGACTTAGTCATTGAACTAATTCTACCGCCATGTCCAGACTTTCCACCACCTCGATGCATATCATATGAGTGACTTTCAAACTGAACATATGGACTTGCACTATCCACAGCCTTAAATCCGTCATCTTCTGAAACAATAATAAACGAGGTAATTGGCACTTTATACTTTTCCGCAAGTTTTATGCCATAATTTAAGAACCCAAACTCTCCATCATCAAATGTCAATATTACACTTTTTGCAGGAAGCTCGATTTTACCTTCAATATAGGCCCTCAGCTCTTGATAACTAGGAAAGTAGTAGTCATTTTTTTTAAGATACTTGAATTGTTCCTCTAAATCTGTATCCAATATGTGGTTTGCACCTATGTTATCTGGTTTATTTGCTTCTGTATATACGTAATGATACATCATTACTGGTATTCCATCTTCATCTGCTTTAAAGTCCGATTTTTTAACAACTTCTACATTGCGTTCAATACTTACTTTCTCTCCTCTCACATTTGCAGAATATTTTACTTTATATTTACCAGGAGTTAAAGTATCTACTTTCCCTGAGATTTTGATTTTATCCTTCGAAATAGGTCCTCTTTTCTTATCAGTTGCAAAGGCCCCCGATTCAATATATGGATCACCTTCCCGCACTAAAGTATTCTGCGACCCCTTGAGTCCCATTACTATATTAGATTTATCTGTAACAATAATTTTTCTTGTTACAGATTGGTGTAACAATGTATATTTGACTTTGTATTCCCCTGCTTTGCTGGTATCTATCGTACCTGTTCGCTTTTGCTAATTTTTAGATTAGTACCATATTCTACATACTTCTGTCCTACTCTTAGTTGAACTGTGCTTGGTCCATTAAGTTTTATTGCTCTAAATAACTGCGAATATATTAAAAACTAACGATATTACGACAATCAGTATAAGATTCGTAATGAGCAGCCATCTATTGTTTCTTCTGCAAATTTTTTTAATGCTCCTAGTCATTTCATTCTCCTCCTTATGATATATGCATAATTTACAGTACAATATATTAATTATACATATAATTATATAAATTTGCTTTTATATTTTACTTCATCTACACATCATTTAAGCATACTAAATATTTACCTTTCTTTAGAATTCTGTTGCTGCCTTAAGCTCAAATAAAAAATATATATAATATATATTAAGAGTTTATATAAATCTTGTATAGTATCCAGTTTATCTGTGTTTGCGTCATATAAAAAAAGCAGGGCTCCTCCCTGCTTTTTATATGACATAAAGTATTACTATAGTCATTCACTTTATTTTATCTTGGGCTGAATATATTTCTAATATTCTTTGAATATCTAGTTCTGACGGCAACTACTCCCTTTGTATTCCCTTCAAGTGTTGTGAATGTTCCATCGGCATTCTTTGAAATTAGAAACCCTATATGATCTCTATCTCCACTTCCACTATTATGACCTGCCCCATTCCAACAGAAAACGATTACATCTCCAGCTTTTGCTTCGTTATAACCAACCCACTTATAATTTCTATGCATCCATTGTTCGGCATTTGGAACATATGCGGTTTTTTTGAAATTAACTCCGCAGTTATACATTACATATGATACAAATGTATTACACCACGCCCATGAGCGATACTTGGTATTTCCGTCATAATACCAATCATTGAATCTATATCCATTCTCACCAATAAATCTCATCCCAAATGATATTACATCACTTATTTCAGTTTCACTTGTAATTGCACCTGAAGAATCTGTCAAATAATATCTTCCTTTAAATGCAAATGCATTAGTAAGCATAGCTCCCGATGAACTAAATGCGTACCGCTGACCACTAATCACTTTAATAACATTACTAACCATAATATAGTTTTTTTCTAGATAGTACCAGTAACCAGCTATTGCTTGCCACCCATTTACTGCCACTCCAGAGTCATTAAGTAATACCAGCCACCTTCTATCGCCTGCCAGCCTGTCTTCATAGCACCATCATTCACCGACCCCAAATAATATTGCTTTCCCGCAATATTCTGCATTCCTGTTTTCATATATCCGTTGTTATCCATGAAATACCAGTGTCCGTTAATATACTGCCAACCAGACTTCATAGCACCATCATCTGTATTACCGAAGTAGAAATATGAATTGTATATATTCTGCCAGCCAGACCTCATAGCGCCATCATTTGTACTGCCGAGATAATACCACAAACCGTTTATTAGTTGCCAAGCAGTCTTCATACTACCATCGTTTGTTCTGCCTAAATAATAGTACGCCCCATTTACATGTTGCCAACCAAACTTCATCACTCCGTCATTTACACTACCTAGATAGTACCACCTACCGCCAACATGTTGCCAATTAGTTTTCATACTGCCATCATTAACTCCACCAAAATAGTAGTAGGAGTCATTAATTCTTGCCAGCCAGACCTCATAATGCCATCATTTGAATCACCTAGATAGTACCACCTACCGTTAACATGTTGCCAATTGGCCTTCATGCTACCATCACTAATCCCGCCAAAATAATAATACGCTCCATCTATCTTTTGCCATCCGAACTTCATAACACCATCTTCTAGCCCAAGATAGTACTTTTTGCCATCAATATAGCAGAACCCCTTCTGCATTACGCCAGATTTGCTATAAAAACGCCAGCCACCAGTCTCTAGCTTCCATATACCTGTAACAGATGGTACGTCTGCAATATTATTGCTTGATGCAGCCACTGCTGCTCTTGTCTCACGGGATCTGTCCAACGCTTCTGTAGTAACTTCGTCATTGGTGCTTTCCTGAGCATCTGTAGTCCCTTGCATCTGCTCAGTCTGCGCCATGGATTCACCTTGTCTTGCTTCAACAGCTGTTTCATTAGCCACAGTCTCAGTAGTAGCAGTCTCCTCAGTTGAAGCATTTGCTACTAAGCAAAAACTAAAAACAAGCATCGACACACACGCAATTGTTAATGCAGCGTGACGCCAACGCTTATTCACATGTGATATATTATTCGCTTTTTTTACCATTGATTACCACCTTCCCAATTACTCATTGAATAAACACCGTAAATTTATTACACTATATAATATTTTTATTCTTAAATCAACCTAAATGGCTCTTATCACCTATACTTCTTCCCCTCTTCAGTCAGCACATAGCGAGTAGCTCTTCCTGCGCCCTGCGCCTTAAGGTATCCACCATCTACGATTCGGCCGAGCAGTTTGCTTGACTGTGAAGGAGAGAGCTTGCAAAGGTCTATCACTTCTTTTCGCCTTATCCCGTCAAACGCCCTCGCATACTGCAGTATCAGCTGCATACTTCGACTGTAATTCTTCCCCCGAGGCTTTGCCGGCCTGAGTCCATCTATCTCGAAGCTACTTAGCCATGGTCTCTCTTCGTATCTAATCCCTATCTTCCCAACCTTGACTGCATTTCGCTTAGGATAATAGACCTTGCCGAGTTCACTTTCTTCCACACGGTATCCCCGCTCGATGTAATAATTTGCATCCTTACCCTTGTCAGCAAAACCTACTGACATCTCCATCTTAGGAGGAGCGCATCAGCTTGTAAATTTAATCACGTCGATGACAATGTCCGAGAACCCCATATTCTTAATGTACTTTACGGCATTTTCATTTAAATAAATCATTTCGATTCCTTTTCTCTCGTTTCTTGTATTTCTCGTATTATTTCTCTTGCTTCTCTCATTACTTTTATCTTTCTGATTCTTAATTGCGAAAAGCAAAGACATATAAGATATCAAATCTGCTATTTAATTATAGATATTATAGAAATATCTCCTTATTAATTCAATATTCGAAGCAAGCATAACAATTATTCTTTGATTAGTTAGAGCAGTATGGGTATTTCCTTTATCCCTTCCGATTGTCTTGATGCTATCTTGCTAATGAAACACAAAAGCAGGACTTTCGTCCTGCTCCTGCATATACTCTATTATGTCGGTTTATTATATGTTATGTTATGTCGGTTTCCCTAAGTGTACACTTGCGGGTTGATTCTTATACACTTGTAAGGTATGTCGTTATGCTTGATTTACTTATACAGTCAAGCTGCCCAGTTTACTTGATTGCTTCAAAAGCCACATCTAGCGCTGCCTTCAGATCCTCCACATCCTCGATTCCGATGGATAATCTGATTGTAGAAGGTGTGATGCCCTGTGCGTATAACTCTTCCTCGCTCAGCTGCGAATGAGTTGTGCTCGCTGGATGAATTACAAGCGACTTTACGTCAGCTACATTTGCAAGGTCTGAGAAGATAGGCAGATTGTCGATGAACTTCTTCGCATCATCTCTACCACCCTTTAGGTCGAATGTGAAAATCGAACCTGCGCCCTTAGGGAAATACTTCTTGTAAATCTCATGTGACGGCTCGCTAGGTAGCGATGGATGGTGAACTCTCTCAACCTGTGGGTGCTTATCGAGGTACTCTACTATCTCAAGAGCATTGCTTACATGGCGCTCAACTCTGAGAGAAAGTGTCTCAATTCCCTGAAGTAGAAGGAATGCGTCAAATGCCGAAAGCGATGCACCACCGTCTCTAAGCAGTATAGCTCTGCAGTATACCGCAAATGCAGCTGGACCAACAGCTTCGTAGAAGTTTAGTCCGTGATACGATGGATTTGGCTCAGCAATCCATGGGTATTTACCAGATGCACTCCAGTCAAATTTTCCACCATCTACGATTAATCCACCGATTGTTGAACCGTGACCACCAAAGAACTTAGTAGCTGAGTGGATAACCACGTCTGCGCCGTGCTCAAATGGCTTGATCAAGTATGGTGGTGTAAATGTTGAGTCAACGATTAGCGGAAGCCCATGTCTATGAGCAATTTCTGCGATTCGCTCAATATCTGTAACGTTGGAGTTTGGATTTCCAACGATTTCGATGTAAAGAGCCTTAGTGTTGTCCTGAATAGCTGCTTCCCAGCCCTCATAATCATCTGACTCAACGAATGTTGTCGTTACTCCCGAAACTAGCGGAAGGGTATTTGCAAACAAGTTGTATGAACCGCCATAAAGCGTTCTTACTGCCACGATGTGCTCACCGTGCTGCGCTACTGCCTGAATTGCATATACGATTGCAGCCGTTCCAGAAGCAACCGCCAGCGCTGCCGATCCACCTTCAAGTGCTGCAACTCTTGTTTCAAGTACATCGTTAGTAGGATTTCCGAGTCTCGAATATATGGAACCAGCCTCCCTTAGAGCAAATCTTGCCTCTGCTGAATCCGCACTGTCAAATGCGTATGAAGCCGACTGATAGATAGGCACGCATCTCGCGCCTGTCGCTGGATCAGCATGCTCCTGACCTGCCTGTACCTGCTTAGTGTTAAATCCCCAATTCTTTGAATCTCTAATATCGCTCATCTGTATATCCCCTTTCTGTGTTTCATTTTAATTTTATGTTATCTGCGGCCTCACTGTGAGCCGCATCTGTTTTGCTATGGTTGAATTATATGATATAGATATGCATCTGTCTAATTCGAAAAAATAAGAGTGAGTTATAGGATAAAACTATAACTCACTCTTGTGAATATATTACATATTCTCGCCTTACTTTATATCGAACTTAGCTTAGATATGCTTTCATCTCTTTTATATATAGCTCCGCCATCTTGCTCAGGATGGAATTCTTCTTCATTATATATCCGATTTGCATAGCTCCTTCAGTATCCACGCGTTCATCTTTAATTGGCACCATGTTGCAATCGTCGCCATTAAGCTCCTCACAGATGATACCAGAACATACCGTATATCCGAAAAGTCCCTGCATCAAGTTAAGCATAGTCGCTCTATCGTTTACCTTAATCATATGATGATGATTGATATCTGCGAAAAGCTCCTCCGCAAAATAAAGAGTCGAATTATCTCCTTGATCAAATGTCATATTCGGATAATCTGCAAGGTCATCGAAGCTCACGCTCTTGCGATTTGCCAGCGGATGATTTTTCCAAACGTAAGCATATGCGTTGCAGTCAATTAGCGGCACAAACTCAAGGCCATTCTGTCTGAGCACCTTGGAGATAGCCTGACGATTGAAATCACTCAGATAGATGATACCAAGTTCGCTTTTTTTAGCGACACGACATCGTCGATTACCTCTTGTGTCTTGGTCTCCCGGATAGCGAAATCGTACTCATTCATGTCAAATTTCTTTACCATCTCCACAAAAGCCTTTATCGCAAATGAGTAATGCTGCGTTGAAACCCCGAACTTCGTTTTAAGCCCTCCCTCATCCGAGTACTTGCCCATCAGCGATTCATACTGGCTATACAGATGTCTTGCATTTTGAATAAACTCTGCCCCATCGTTGGTAACCGTGACACCTCTTCCAGTTCTGCGGAAAATTGTCACGCCAAGCTCCGACTCAACCTCTCTTAATGAACTGGTCAGCGACGGCTGTGTCATGTAGAGCTTCTCCGCCGCCTTATTGAGCGACCCTTCGTCAGCTATTGTAATGATATATAGTAGTTGGTTTAACGTCATATACCGAGCCTCTTTCGATGAATATTAAGCCTTCTTGATGAACTTAACCGAAGAAACGCTTAATCTCTATCTCTGCATTCTCTAGGGAATCAGATCCGTGAATTAAATTCTCGCTAGTGCTGTGTGCGAAATCACCACGAATAGTACCAGCTGTAGCTTCTTCGAACTTAGTCGCGCCCATGATAATTCTCATTCCCTGGACTGCATTCTCGCCTTCAACAATCATTCCGAGGACAGGGCCAGATGTCATGAATGCTACAATTTCTGGGAAGAAAGGCTTGTCAGCGAGGTGCGCATAGTGCTCCTTTAGAATTGCCTCATCGAGATTCATCATCTTCGCATCAACAATCTTGTATCCCTTTCTCTCGATTCTTGAAATGACCTCACCCATAAGACCTCTCTTAACGCAGTCTGGCTTAAGCATAATGTATGTCTTTTCAATACCCATAGTTCTTCTCCTTTAAATACTTTATTTGAATTCTCTTAAATACTCTTCTATAGTTTATACCATATCCATATGGTCATTTCACGTAGTTTCCCGACTTCCCGTTCACATTTTATCATGGATTTTGTACTTATTGATATATACGATACACCAACACAATAGCAAACCATTACAGAATCGTCATAATCGAATGTTAGTATAATGGTGCAAAAGGAATTAAGTGCATAAAACATTTTCTTTTGATTGTTCTTTCTTAATTAAATAATTTCGTAGTAGAAATGAACCGCTGACGCCAAGCAGCGGTTCATTTTGTTTTTGATTTAATTTCTCTCAATCCGCTTCATGCTGTTGACATGGTTGCTATCTACATGTAAAGTCTTTGATGATAATTAAAAGGAGAAAGATAATGAAAGACACTAATTCCAGCTTTTCTAGCTACATTTTTAGTAAGCAGTTCCTGCGAAATGCACTAACCGTAGTGTGCGGAAACTTCATATATGCAATAGGTGTAGCTTTTTTCATACTCCCGACTGGCCTTATCACCGGTGGAACTACGGGTATTGCGATTATAATGAATCACCATTTTGGCATAACCATTTCTCTGTTCGTCGGAATGTTCAACGCAGTTATGTTTGTCATAGGTTTTGGGCTGCTCGGCAAAGAGTTCGCACTCACCACGATGATAAGCACATTCGCATTCCCGACTATCCTCGGATTTTTGCAGAAGCTCGTTGGCAGCTTCGTCCTTACAAATGACATGTTTCTCGCGTCATTATTCGGCGGTCTGTGCATAGGAACTTCACTCGCGCTGATTATTAGAATTGGTGCTAGCACTGGCGGTATGGATATTCCACCGCTCGTGCTCAATAAATATTTCAAGGTGCCTGTTTCCGTCAGCCTATACGTATTTGACTTTATAATCTTGATTGGACAGATGATGTTCTCTCCAAAGCGCACAAGCTTGTACGGAATAGTGCTCGTGCTTGTATATACAATTACTCTCGACAGACTCCTCGCTATCGGAGCAGCTAAGACTAAGCTTGAGATTGTGACTAAGGCTTCTGAAGAGATTACAAATGCTATTCTTCACGATATCGACCGTAGCGCAACCCTGCTTCATGGCAAGACTGGTTATCTCGGTAGAGAGACTGATATCGTGATGACTATTATATCCTCGAGAGAGCTATACAAGGTTGAAAAGCTCGTTCATGACCTCGACCCGGATGCATTTATCATCCTTAGCAAGGTTGGCAGTGTTCACGGCAGGGGCTTCAGCCGCGAGAAGAGGTATCTGGAGCAGAAATAGACAAATTTGAATTTAAATCATATGGAAAGTGGCTAAGGTGTTAAAAACCTTAGCCGCTTTCCGTTTGGTTAGAACTATTTTCGGATTTCTTTTATTTTTTGTGCTTACTAGGGGTTTTGTTCTCCTTTGGAGCCTTAACCTCGCCACTCTTGAAGATCAATCTGCTTTCACCAGTCATGCTACTTTCTTTGCCACCTACAAAAACTTCGTGCTTTGAGGCTGCTATTGTCGCTTCTAGTCTGCTGGTGATTTTTCCTATATCTGCTTTGCTGAGAGTGCTTATAAATTTCTGTATGCCTTGCTCATTAAGCTGAGTCATTCCTGACGCTAGCTGTGTTGCTCCCGAATCGAGCTTATTTGAGCCCGCATCTAGCTTTGTGATTCCATTATTCAGTTGCTCAAGACCCGATACTAGCTTGCTACTTCCTGCTGCAGCAGCATCTACACCTGCGGTGTACTGCTTAACACCAGCGATAAACATCTCTAGCGAATCCAGCTGTTCCTTGAGCGACTTTAACTTTGCAGGAACATCTTTGCCCACAGCAATTGCTGATAGCTTTTTTTACATTATCGCTTGCACCTTGGCTAGCAATCTCGTACTCCTTAGCTGATGTTAGTAGCTTAGTTGCATTAGTCTGCTGTGCCTGAAGCGTCGCTAGATTTGTACTGCCTCCCGTCAGCCCCATCTCTACAGAGGTTAGCATTACTGCTTGCTGACCTGTTCCTGAAGAGAGGCTGCTCATCTGAGTATCCGGCAGCCTTTAGAGCTGTTACCGCAGTGCTCTTATATTGACTTATGTATCCTGCTGCCTTCTGCGCTTCCTTAGCAGTTGCCCCTGCCTGCTGTATATATTGCACAACCTCTGCGGCAGTAGCTTCGGATTTTCCATCTGCCATCATCTTGTTATATGCTAGGGAAATGATGTTGTTCTGTGTGCTTGCATCAGATACACCTGCTGCAGATAGAGCTGCTCTCATCTTCCCCTCTGCTTTTGCCATAGCTCCATCAGAGATTCCTGCAAGCACCTTCGTATACGTCGAAGGAGACAGAACTATTGTATCGTCACCTAACTGATCTTGTAGCTGGGTTGTGGCATTTGCAAAGATCTGTTTCTCAACCTGCGCAGCACCATTTCTAAGAGATGCGCTATTGGCAGTTAGCTGCTGCAAGCCACTGTTTAGTGAAGTCGCTCCGCTGAGCACCTCGCTGCTTCCAGACTTAAGACTCTTAGTTCCACTAGCTAATTCATCAGCACCTGCCTTAAGATCCTTGCTTCCCTGCTCTAGCTTGTCAGATGCCTGTCCTAGCTTCTTAAGCGAATTTTCGAGCTTTGCTGCCTTTCCCTTCACGCTTCCTAGATTTCCGTCAAAATCATTGCAATTCCTGACATCGCAGCTGTATATGTTCCATCTATTTCGAATTTCTCAGTGTGTGCATTTATAACGACACTATTAGGAATATCCAATTTAGAACGGCTTATTCCAAGGTTCTCATTCATCTCTGGAAAAGCAATGCCCATAACAACTGTCTTGTTTCCGTCATCTATCGCTTTACCATTCGATACCGTTATATCACTGAAGTTATCATCATTAAGAACTAGCCCGCTCGCAACTGTATATGGGTGCTTAATCAGCTTTCCATCTACGATATCTGACTGGTTTACGGTATAGTCAAATCTGATGGTCACGTTACCTGCCTTACCAGCGATATCCTTTGCTGACATCTTCTTGCCATTCAGATAGTAAGTGATTTTGACATTGACAGGTAATCCTGTGGTTGGTGTGCCCTTATATTTAATCGACTTACCCTTAGCATTCCATACGATGTTATTGCCATTCTTCGAAAACTTCTCATGACCTGAGGTATTCTCGATATTCTTCAGTGTCGAGTAATCGCTGATAGTGTCATACTTGCCATTGTTTGCAAGCTGTTCAGTAACTACAGATTCGAGCACATTGCCGTCTGCATCCATCGAAGTATAGGTTGTCTCGTTCTTATCCTTTTGGGAAATATTTCCCCTGCCAAGGCTAGGATATGATGTCTCCACGGCTTTCTCGGTACTGGTTGACTTAGTCACATCTACAGGTCTCTTGTTAGCTGCTCCTACAGTAACAGGATTTATCATATACATAGTTCCGACTGTCAAGCAAAGAGCAAGTGTAGCTACCCCGTTCTTAACATTCTTATGATTTTTCATTCTTTTCATCTCAACGCCTCCTATATTGCGCTACCCTTAGCGTGTGTACCCTTGTTCTGCCTATGTTCATATACATCTCTTAGTCCGCCTGTAGTGTGGCAAATCAAGTTGTCGAATGCCATCAGGAACGAAGGCAGTATGAGGATTACTGTTAACATACTTATAATCGCTCCGCGTGCCATCATCGTACAGAGGGTGCTAATGATGCCTATATTTGAGTATATTGCCACTCCGATTGTCGCTGTGAAGAATCCGAGTGCACTTACTATAATCGATGGTATCGAAGCTGCTGCAGCTGTGCTGACCGCATCGCGCTTATCAAGTCCCAGCATTCTTTCAGTTTTATACCTTGTCGACATCAATATCGCATAATCAACCGTCGAACCAAGCTGAATAGTACTTATGCAGACTGGAACTATGAATGGAAGCTCAAGCCCTGTGAAAGCCCGAGATCCCCATATTGACGTATATTGCGAACTCTATCGCTATTACGAGTATGAACGGTAACGATATTGACTTTAACACGACTAGGATTATAAGGAACACAAGCCCTATAGATATCCAATTTACGACTTTAAAATCCTTATCTGTCAGTTTTATTAAGTCCTTAGTTGCCGGAGCCTCTCCGATTACAGTCGCTGACTTATCGTACTTGTGCGTAATCGCTTTTACTTTATCTATTTGTCTATTACAAGCATTCGTCGAAACCTTATACTTCGAATTTATTACTATCATCTGATGTTTATCTGACATCAGGCCACTTTTAATCGAAGACGGAATCATGCTCCTAGGGATTGAAGTCCCTACAATCGAATCTATGCCTAACACGCTTTCAACGCCATCAACCTTCTTAATCTCGTCGCTCATCTCCTTGCCTTTTAATGCAGAAAGCTTCGAGTCAGCCATCACGATATAAGAAGTATTTATCCCAAAATCCTCACTTAGCTTGTTATTAGCCGTCAAGAACTGCATCTTCTCCGCAGGCAAACTGTTTGTCCGCTAGATAGCATCTTTGTGAAGTCATACACGATATTCTGGTGATTGTATCCATAGATTGCAGGTCCAATTAGCACGCAGAATATCGCGATATAGATTCCATATCTGCCGGTTAGTCCGTGTGCCACCTTCGTCATATCTGGGATTAATGATCTGTGTCTTGTCTTCTGTACGAGCTTATTGAACTTAAGTAAAAGGACAGGCAGTATAGTTACACTTGCTATTACTCCAAATACAACACCTTTTGCCATAACGATTCCGAGATCACGGCCCATCGTGTATGTCATGAAGCAAAGTGCTAGGAATCCTGCAATCGTCGTAGCTGAACTACCAGTTACTGAAATGAGTGTAGCGTCAATTGCCTCCGCCATAGCGTCATCTTCCTTGAGACCTGAATCGAGTTTCTCCATATAGCTATGCCACAGGAATATGGAGTAGTCCATGGTTACACCAAGCTGCAGAACTGCAGCTATGGCTTTGGTTATATATGAAATCTCACCGAGGAATATATTTGAGCCCATGTTATATAAAATGGCCATGCCAATGCTCACCATGAATAATACCGGTGCTATATATGAATCGAGAAGTAGCATCATTGCGAGAAGTGAAAGCAAAACAGCCACTGTAACGTACTTTACTTCTTCCTGTTCGCAGATGTTCTTTAGATCCTCTACCAGAGGAGATAGTCCTGATATATATGCATTCTTATCGCTGACTTTCCTCATCTGTTCAACGGCCTTGAGTGTCTTATCGTCGGACGTCGAGTTGCTGAAGAATACAACCATCATGCTCGCATCTTTATTTGATAAATTCTGCGCCACCTGGTCTGGTAGCATAGACTTCGGAACTGTTGGGTCTAGCACATCTTCGAGATTTAAAACCTCTTCGACTCCATCGATTCTGCTGTAATCTGCCTTTAGCTGAGTGACATCATCACTCTTCATGTTTCAAGCACGACTATCGAGAATCCGCCTTTGCCGAATTCCTTCATTAAAACATTCTGACCTTTCATCGTATCCATAGTAGATGGAAGGTATGTAAGCATGTCGTAGTTTATCCTTGTCGTCTTATACCCTATAAGTGATGGTATGAGCAGTAGCAAAGATACAATGAAAATTATGTGTCTGTGCTTTACGACTTTAGCCCCTAGATTCATCGGTTTTTCCTCCTTGCGTATTTAACGAACATCAATATATCATCTTTCTGACCATTAGTCAACTTTTAATTTAATTAAAATTCATTTGAAGTTTTTAGACTCAATAAAACAGTTATTTATCAAGGTTTATAAGTATTATACGAGTTGAATTACTGAATAATTAATATATTGACTGTAAGTCATTTATTGCTGTATCATTGTAAAAATCCACACTGCATGTTATATATAATTTAGTAATTGTAATTTTGGAGGAGTATCTATGACTAAAAGAGTGCTTAATAAAGAGAAAAAACGCACCGATATTCTTGACGCGGCATATGAACTATTTACGACACTTGGATTTGCAAGGACGACTATACTAGGCATCGCATTAAAGGCAGGCGTCGGAAAAGGCACGTTCTATTTATATTTTGATAGCAAAGAAGATGTTAGAGATGTGTTAATCGCAAGAAAGTCATCTGAGCTGCTCCTAAGTGCAGTTGAATCATTAGAAAGGCATATAGAGGAAACAGGCGATGTAATGAATCTCGCCGACAAAGTCTTATATGCTACTGATTGCTTGATAACCAAGCTCTCAAAGGACATAGCGCTGCTACAGTTTATATCCAAGCACCTGAGTTGGGGGCTGCTAAGTGGATCAAAGAGCATTAAACACGAGGATGATGAAGTGCTAGACTTCAAGACTTTTTTTATGGATATTATCGAAAAAGAGCAGATTCCGATTGATAATCCTGAACTCATGATATTTACAATTGTTGAGCTGATTAATTCAACATGCCACAATGTTATTCTCATGGGCGAGCCTGTAACTTACAGTGACTATAAGCCTTATCTATTTAGAACCATAAGGCTGATAATTGAAGATGCGATTAATGGGTAAGTAACAAATGCAGGAGTAAAATAGAGATTTCTTTTGTATATTGATATAAGCTGTAGATATAAATAGAGGGTTAACACGGGTCAAGAAGCAGCAATTAGTGCTAGAAAATTAGGCAAAAATATGACACAACAAAAAGTATTGAGTGAAATAAAGTGGATTTTGTGGAGGTAGCAATGAATAAGATTACTTGTATTTGTTTAGGTGTTAGAGATATGGAAAGGTCAATAAAGTTTTATAGAGATGGTTTAGGATATAAGACTGATTGCAATGAAAATAATCCACCAGTATGTTTTTTTGATACTCCAGGAACAAAATTTGAACTATTTCCTTTGAAACAATTAGCAAAAGATATTGACGAAAATAATCCACCAAAGGGAAATGGGTTTTCTGGAATTACATTAGCATACAATGTTGAACATAAAGAAGATGTTGATAGTGTAATTGAATTAGTACGAAATGTTGGTGGAAAAATTGTAAAAGAACCACAAGCCACTTTCTGGGGTGGATATCACGCATATTTTTCTGATTTAGATGGATATTATTGGGAGGTTGTATGGGGTTCAAATTTCAAGTTTGACGAAAATGGACTATTGAAATTTTAGTAATTTAGGAGAGATATAAAAAAATGGCTTCAAGTAAAGAATATTTAGAACTTATTTTTAGAACAAGTATCTGAATTAGATAATGTTAGTTATAAATCCATGATGGGAGAATTTATTATCTATTACAAAGGAAAAAAATTATTGGTGGAATATATGATGATAGATTACTTGTTAAACCTGTGCAGTCTGCGATAAATTATATTCCAAATGCAGTGTATGAGTTGCCGTATGATGGAGCAAAGGAAATGCTATTGGTAGATGATGTTGATAATAAGGAGTTTTTAATTGGCTTGTTTGATGCTATGTATGATAATTTACCTGCACCAAAAACCAAAGAAAAAGAAATAATAAAATCCCAGTTTGTCTAATTGAATAGAACAATTTTAGAAACAATAAATCACAAAAGTTTGCTGTTCTACGTATAAAAAAATGGGTGGGGTGTGCAGATTGGAATATAAAAAAATTTAAGTTATCTTTTTCCTAATAAACTACTATTTTAAAGAAACATAGATAATTCTATTGTCAATTACATGATATGGAATTATTATAGAGTCATAATTCGGAACTTTTTATGTAATAAGAAAATGGATAAGTTAGAATTTATGGAGAATGAATGAAAAAAATTATGAACAGTATCTTGAAATAGGGAAATTCCCAGTATGTAACGAATTTAAGATTTTTATTAGGAGGTAAAAAATTTGAACAGAGATGAACTTCAAGAAAAGATTGAAGAATTGATGAGACAGTATGCTGATGAAGAAGTCGACAGTCATACATATGCACAAAAGATGATGGAATTAACTCTATCATCTCAGAACGATAATGAATGATAAAAAAAGGAAAAGGTGTTATTATGCGAAGAGTTCGAGGATTAGATGCACAGATATCCAAAGATCATACTGGTGGATTCATCGGTGTTCACTGGCATTGTCCATATTGTGGGGGATACAATGCAGGATTCTATTTCACAAATAATGTTGATGTATTAGTCGATAGTTTTGAAATTGATCACGCTTGTGATGATTGCGGAAAAATGGTAACTATTGAATGCGTGGATGTTGAAGATAACTTGTTTGATTGAGCGGGGAGTGCGGACATTTTTGGGGAGCGTATGACAAAAAGTCTGTAAATTAAAATCAAGCCTTCTATGGTAAAATCTAAATACCATAGGAGGCTATTTATTATAGCAAAGAAAAAAGAAGTATGCTTAAATGCAGTAAGTGTTTCGTCAAGTCTGCTAGTGATTTTGCTTAGAATAGCTTTATTTAGGGTGCTGATGAACTTCCGAATGCCCTGCTCATCTGTATAGTCAGATGTCTTAAGTACTGTTGTATCATATAACCCAACTTTTGTAACCAAAAAACAGAAAAAGGACGCTTACGCATCCCTTTCCTGTAGTGTGTGTGTATTCAATAAAAGAAGGAAAGTTTGTATTAGAATAACAAACCTCATTGAACAATTAGAAGTATAGCATCTATTAAAACACCTTGTGTGAAGGTTATGTGAAATGTTTACTATAATTTATGTTTCATTTTTGAGCTTATTTTTCTAAAGACTAATAATTTTAAGCCTTTTTACGCATATTTTTTGCACAAAATATTATTTTTTGTTGCAAAGTATTTTTGTAGATACACTATTTGCCTCTTCTGACAGCTTTTCCGATTCCTTTTTCCAGCTCTCTGCGAGCTCGCGATCAGGAATATATGGTACGTTCGCTGACACATTGAATTCTGCCGCCTGAACGCCTGCATTTAGATTGAGAGCAGCTACGTACAGGTCGCTTACTAGCTGCTTGTTGGATCTGCCAATCAGACTATCTGCGAGTCTGAGCGCGCAGGTGCCCGCTCTCATGACTTTGAGCGGAGCTTCGGCTGCGCCGACCGAGGCGATGGCAATCGCCTCACTGCGCGCTGCCTTCTCCTCATCAGTTTCCTTTGGCATTCCATATGCACTAGCAACCTGTCCAAATGCTTTCTTATCTTCATCTACCCCAGCCATCAGCTGATCTAAATATCCCTTAGCTTCATCTATCGCTGCTACATTGAGTTCCTCAAATTCAGCGTATTTCTTCTTGCCAACAGTTAGGTTCGCAACCATCATAATTAGCGCTGCGCCTTGCGCTGCAGTTAAGGCTGCTACAGCCCCACCACCTGGCGTTGGTGCTCCCGAGCTAAGCGCATCAACGTAATCATTTATTTTTTCATCTATCAACTTATTTACCATATTCCCTCCGTATTCCTCACTTAATTTTATAAATCAAAGCTTTAGTAACTATAAAAAGCCTTTATTCACTAGCTTTTACATATATACATTATAAAATTGTACGAATAAATACACAATGAGCAAGTAAAATTTTTATATGCTGCGTAACGAATGTTACGAATGTTTGCAGGTTAGATGGATATAATCAACTTAGGCGGAGTAATTCGCACCATTGCATAAAAGAAATTTACATATAGGAGGTAACGAAATGAAAGAGCCTATGAAAAACATATCCAAGTCTGAAGTTTTAACACTTAAGAACGAAGTTAATTATCAGGATGGTCAGGTGGTAAGCAAGACGCTCGCACAGAACGATGCTGTTAGTGTAACGCTATTCGCTTTTGATAAAGACGAAGAAATCAGCACACACGAATCCGGCGGAGATGCATTTGTAACTTGCCTTGATGGAGTAGGTCGCCTCACTATTGACGGAATTCCTCACGAGCTTCATGAAGGAGAATCGATTGTAATGCCAGCTGGCCACCCTCATGCGGTATACGGTCAGGAGCGTTTCAAGATGCTGCTCGTGGTGGTATTCTAGAGCCCTAATAGGTCTTACCAGGAACCCCTTGATTCAGTACACACTAACTATTGATAGTGGTAATACAAAATTACATATGTTTAAAAAATCCTCTATACTGGATATCAGTATAGAGGATTTTATTTCTAATTTAAATCTGCAATAAAGTAAAAAGTCAACAAGCAAATAGCAAGATAAAGGATAGAGCTCTTCAACTAAATTCTTTGATATGGCTCTTATAAACGAAAATACTGTTAAATCACTAAAAATATTTTTGCAGGGTCAAACCTTTTCCTGCATTTTTATTACGAAATATCGAAATTATTTCTTTGCTCGAGTACTTCTCATACTCTATATCGGATAATTTTTGAAATTCTAATATCCAAGAATCTCTTATATCAACAGGGACTGCAAAATCTAAACATAGCAAACTGAGAGATTTGGGGGATATTTGTGTATCGCCAATTTCTGTTGCTAATTCAGTTAATCCATCTTTTTAATAATCGTAATTGATCTTCTAGTTCTAATTCACACATGATAATCCTCCTTGCTTAAATATAAGCTATGTTATATATAGGCTTATATCAACCTACTAACAGATTCCTTATTCGATTTAGTCTATCATCATTAAGGTAAAATATCTTCTATAGAAAAACCCCGCTCATACGAGCGGGGTTTTCTTTCATTATTATTCGATTTCAGAATCGAAAGGCATTAGAGCTACCACACGAGCTCTCTTAATAGCAGATGTAACTGCTCTCTGGTGCATAGCGCATGTACCAGTAACTCTTCTAGGAAGAATCTTGCCTCTCTCTGTAGTGTACTTCTTTAGAGTCTCTACATCTTTGTAATCGATCTTCTTTTCCTTATCAGCGCAGAACTGGCATACTTTTCTTCTTCTCATGCCGCCGCGTCTCTTATTGTTCTCCATTAGACTTGTACTCCTTTCTCAAGATGTTTAGAACGGGATATCCTCTTCAGTTGCCTCAAATGAATCAGGCATCGAAGGCTCCATCGGTGAGCTAAAGCTATCGTTAAATGCGCTTGGCTCGCTCTCGGATCTGCGACTGTATCCAGAATCGTTTCCGCCGTTACCACCGCCGAGGAACTCGACGTTGTTAGCGATTACGTCTGTAGTGTATACAGTCTGTCCTTCTCTGTTCTTGTAGCTTCCCGTCTGAATTCTACCGTTGATTGCTACCTGACGACCCTTGCTCAGATATCTGTCACAGTTCTCAGCCTGCTTACCGAAAACAGTGATTCTGATAAAATCAGCCTGTCTGTCACGACCCTGCGTTCCAGGTCTATCAACTGCAATGCTGAAGTGCGTAACAGCTGTCTGGTTGTTAGGTGTGTAAGTAAGCTCTGGGTCTCTGGTCAATCTTCCAATCAGTATTACACTGTTCATCGCTTACCTCCCGACTTAGTTCTCGTCCTGGCAAACAATGATGTGTCTCATAACCGCATCAGAAATCTTGAGTCTTCTGTCAAGCTCCTTAGGTAGCTCAGTGCTAGCCTTGAAAGGAACAACTACGTAGAATCCTTCTTTCTTCTTGTTGATCTGATAAGCAAGCTTCTTGTTGCCCCATACATCAGCTTCGCCAGCCTCACCATCTTCATTGATGATGTTCTTAACGTTCTCGATTGTGGAGTTCTTCACTTCCTCATCTAGAGTTGGGTCAAGAATGAACATTACTTCGTAATCTCTCATGTTTTCACCTCCTATGGCCTACGGCACCTTTCGGTGCAGGATTTGGCTTGCGTATTCAAGCCATACCGTTTAATTATACTGATTTATCGTAGAATTTCAAGGTTTAGAAGCTATTTCCTTGTACCTCTTCAAAAACCAGTTCGCCTCGCTGTGCTATTAAGGCACACGAAGCACCATATATTGTAGCAGCATTTGTAACTTCGTCTGCATCTATATGCAATTAATTTAAGGTCAGCTTTGATTTAATCAAAGATAGTTCCCTTGCTTTCCGCTAAACAACAGCTATATGCACTTATTATCTGCCTGTAGCCGCCAATCTGCCTATCTGCGTAGCGATATATCCTGCCCCATATCCGTTATCTATGTTTACCACAGAGATACCGTTTGCACAGGAGTTTATCATCGTGATTAAAGCGGATAGTCCATGAAAATTCGCACCATAACCAACAGATGTAGGCACTGCGATTATAGGGTTCCTTACTAGGCCACCGAGCACTGTCGGCAGCGCACCTTCCATGCCGGCAACTGCAACAACGGCATCGGCGTTGCGTATTATATCAACTTTTGACAGAAGTCTGTGGATACCACTCACGCCTATATCGTATACGCGAAGTACCTCAGCGCCAAAATATTCTGCAGTCTGCGCAGCCTCCTCCGCAACCGGTATGTCGGCAGTGCCAGCGCTGCAGACGGCAACAATGCCGCCAGCGCCAGTCCTCTTGTAGCCGCCAGCAGGCTCCACCTTCAAAATCCGCGAGACAGGATCATACACCGCTTCAGGAACAGCTGTCTTAACGAGCGCTGCCTGCTCCTGACTCGCCCGAGTCCCTAAGGCACAACCGTCATTTGCGACCATCTTCTGATATATCGAAACGAGGTAATCATCTGGCTTGCCAGCACAGAAGATAACCTCCGGAAAGCCGGATCTCTGCTCGCGCTGAACATCTAGCTTTGCGAATCCCATCTCATCATAACTGCTACTTTTTATCAGCGTTTCAGCTTCGGCCATATCTACCTCTCCGGCCTTATATTTATCTAATACGTCTGCTATTTTCATCTATCTATACCTACCATGTATGTTTAGTTTATGCCGAGGATTTTTGGTGGGATTTTATGATTGGCGGATTTCTCATGCTATTTGTCCACACCCGCTATCATAAGCTTATTGCTCAAGTGCTTTATAGCACCTCATTCATACTACCCACTCTATACCCGAGTAGATCCATGGTTACATAGGTGAACCCTACTTCCTTGAACTTTGCTACAACTTCCTCTCTGAGAGTAAGGAGCCTCGCCAGCTCATCTGGTGTAACCTCTATGCGCGCGAGGTTTTCCCCGTGCATGCGAACACGCATTTGAATGAATCCATAATCTTCCAGAATCCTCTCTGCTCTCTCAACCATGCCTAGCTTCTCGAGTGTAATTGTCTCGCCGTATGCAAACCTAGATGCAAGACATGCTGCCGAGGGCTTATTCCACGTCCATAGACCATGCTCATGCGATAGGTTTCTGATATCCTGCTTGGTCATGCCAGCTTCTCTAAGCGGACTCTTTACATCTAGCTCCTTGAGTGCCTGTAGCCCAGGCCTGTAATCACCTAGATCATCTACGTTTGAACCATCAGCTACGTACTCTATTCCGAGTTCAGCCGCCTGCTCCTTTAGCTGCGTAAATATGCCTGTCTTGCATATGTAGCATCTATCTGGTGGATTCTCTTTGAACCCTTGAATCTCAAGCTCATTGGTCTGCACCACAATCTGCCTGATGCCCTGCTCCTCGCAGAAATGAGCAGCTTCGCCAGTTTCCCTCTTAGGAAAAGACCCTGATTCCGCCGTAACCGCAATCATCTTATCTCCTAGCACATCATGCGCAATCTTGGCGAGATATGTAGAATCAACTCCTCCCGAGAAAGCAACGGCTATGCTGCCAAGATTTTTTATATATTCCTTTAGACGTTCTTCTTTCTGTCTCTCAGCTACGGATACTCCCATAGTTTTACCCCTTTTCTGATGTTTAACTCTTATGCCTCTCTATTCGTCCATGCTTACGATTCTATCGCACACATGCTCAACCATAGGGATATCATGTGATATAAGAATTATCGTCAGTTGTCTTTTTTCGTGTAATTCTCTTAGCAGATGAACTATCTCGGCCTGTGTTGGCACATCGAGAGATGACAGTGGCTCGTCTGCTATTATAAATTCTGGCTCTGTTATAATTGCTCTTGCAATTGCCGCCCTCTGGCGCTGTCCTCCTGACACATCGTAGGGATATCTATCCATGAGCTGTTCCTCAAGATGGACCTGTTTCATAACTTCTATGACTTTACTTCGTCTCTCTTCTCTGTTTCCTACTCTGGCAATTACGAGCGGTTCTGAGATTATCTCCTCGATAGTCATGCGCGGATTGAATGACGATGCAGAGTCTTGAAATCATCTGCGTGCGAACCTCACGCCTATCCCTGCTTCCGCACCTTCCCCATTTTACGCTTCCGCCATTAGGTATGGTGAGTCCCATGATGATCCTCGCCAAGGTAGACTTCCCACAGCCCGATTGTCCCACGAGTCCAAGGATTTCGCCTTTCACTACATCTAATGAGTATCCTGATAGAACCTTCTTACATCCGTGCTTCTCGGTTCTGTAGATCATGTCTATATCTTTGGCAATCATTATTTTTTCAGAGGATTCCACTTGATCTGTTATTTCATCTCGATTATCAATCATCTGACCAAAGTTTCCATGATAATGACTTCCCATTTTGCCATATTGAGAATACCTAACTAAAGCTTTAGTATACTCATGCTTTGGATTTTCAAAGATCTCTTCAGCTTCGGCAGCTTCGACAAACCTTCCATCCTTCATAACTGCAATTTTAGTCGCTAACTCGCGCGCTAATCCGAGGTCATGGGTGATGAAAAGTATACCTTTATTCCTCTCTGCAGCTAGCCTCTTCAGCACTGATATTATCTGCTTTTGATTTCTAGGATCAAGCGCTGTAGTAGGCTCGTCAGCTATGATTAGCGCAGGATCGCATGCCAGAGCGATTGCAATCGCAACTCTCTGCCTTTGTCCGCCAGACAGCTGATGTGGGTAACATGATAAGTATTTCTCTGCATCTTTCATGCCCATTTCTCTAGTAATCCTATTGCCCTCTCGTCGTATTCTCGTTCTGCTTCCACAGGCTCACCATCTTCGTGTAGCTTCATAGGGGTAGTAATCTGCTCCCCTACAGTTCTTACAGGATCTAGAGAATTAAGTGGATCTTGGAACACTATCGAAGCCGCCTTGCCCCTAATTTGTTCAAGCTCCTTTTCTCCCATCTTAGTGACATCTTTCCCAGATAGGCATATGCTTCCCGATAGATGCCTCGCATGATGTCTATGTAGCATTAGAATTGAGAAGCAGAGTGCCGTCTTGCCTGAGCCTGACTCGCCAACGATTGCGGCGATTTCTCCTGATCTCACTGTAAGAGAAACGCCTTGAACAGCATGAACTACTCCCTGCTTCCCGTCGAAGCACATACTGAAATCCTCGATATTAAGAAGTTCTGTGTTGCTTCTATATTCTGTCATATATTTTTATTTCTCCAATTTCCAATCTGCTACGTTCCAGAAGATTCCAACTCCGTGATGTCCTAGCATTGTGTCCTTTGTTATTCCCTTGATATCCTTTTTAACCGCATAGTCAGCATCTATGTATGCGATGAACGTGTAAGGCATCTGCTTAGTCATGGCTCTGAGGAACTCTGAGTAATATCTCTGTCTCTCAGGCTCTTTAGTCGTCGCCCTAGCCTTTGCCAGCGCTTCATCTACCGCTGGATTTGCATATCCTGTATAATTATCCCCAGCTTCAGATGTGAATATCTTGTACGTATGATCATCTGCATCAAATGGGCTACCCCATCCAATTATTGTGGCATCCTGCTTCTCCCAATCGAGCTCTTTTCTAGCCTCAGCCTTTACTGATATCCCGTGTGCTTTGAGCTGTTCACTGCACATCTTTGCCATATCTACGCGAACCTTGTCATTTGCCATCGCAGTAATTGTAAACTTAAGTTCAGTACCATTCTTCTCATAGATACCTTTCTTATTTTTAGTCCAACCGTCCTGCTGCAATAGTTGCTCCATCTTCTCTGGATTATATTCGAACTTTTCGATGTTACTGCTGTTAAATTTATTTTTTTCTGAATTGGTGAATAAGCCACCTGACCCTCTCCGAGCAGTGTGCTTTTTAATGATAGCTTCTCTATCTATTCCATAGCTCAATATATTTGCTAGCTCTGGGTAGGTCTTAAACAGTTTGCTTCCAGCATAATTATACGCAATTGCACGATAATCCGCTGTGTTCATGCGATAGATATCGAAATCCTTGCTGTCCTTCTTGAGGCTCTTCGCCTGCTTAGGCTCAATCTGCGCCATATCTGAGATCTCCAGACTTTAGCTGCAGCAGCCTTTGCGTCACTATCCTCTACAATCTTGAAAATGATCTTCTTGATGTGAGGTTTTCCAGCGTAGTAACCATCAAACTTCTCGAGGGTTATACTCTGTCCCTCATCCCAGCTAGTTAGCTTGTATGGACCTGCTCCTACTGGCTTCTGGTTGAACTCAGCAGTCGCCAGTTTCTTGCCCTTAAGAAGGTGCTTAGGCAGTATTCCGATAGTCATGTAGTCCGCGAATGCTACATTTTCTTTGCTCAGCTTAATAACAACTGTCTTCTTGTCTGGGCAAGTGATATTTGTAATGTCCTGATAGTTAGAGATGATTTCGGAATTATTTTTCTTATCGAGGATTGCCTCTAGAGTAAACTTAACATCCTCCGAAGTAAGATCCTTTCCGTCATGGAACTTCAGTCCATCCTTTAGGTGAAATGTCCAAGTATGAGTAGCTGCATCGTACTCCCACTTCTCCGCGAGTGCAGGTACGAGCTTGTTATCCTTGTCATGTGCCGTAAGCCCCGCGAATATCAAGGAGTTAATTTCTCCATGCTCATAGAGAGCAGGATTTATAGATGTATAGTCATGACTTCCGTACACCAGCGTGTCCGCATCATTTTCGCTCTTCGAGCCACATGCGGAAAGTGAAATAATCATGATTAGAGTGACGGCAAGAGCCGCAAATTTTTTTAAGTGAGTTTTCATAAATGTGTGTCCTTTCAAATAAATTAATTTCTTAATCTATAGTCCTAACCCCACACATGTACTTGTGCGTTTACATTTAAATGTTGCTACCCTTGGAGGTATTGCGCCCTCTGATGTATTCCCCAATCTCCGTTATGGATACCAGAACACTTATCAAGATAAGTCCCGGAATTATGATCATCCACCATTGGTCGGATAGCAGTGCGTCTTGTGAGAGAGACATAAGGCTCCCCCATGATATCTCTGATATCGGTAGTCCAAGTCCCATAAAGCTAAGTGTCGATTCTACTATTATCGCAGAGCCCACGTTGCTTACTGCCATGAACATAATCGATGAAAAGTAGTTCGGGAACAAATGCCTACGTAAAATGTACCAGAAGCTTCCCCCGTACATCTCTGCGGCTATTACAAATTCACTTTTCCTAAGCCGTATCACCTCGCTCCTGATGACTTTCGACATCTGCATCCAGCTCGTTATCCCGATTACCAGTGATAATGATGTGTAGCTAGCTTCTCCCCAGATAGCCTCCAGAACGATTACAAGCAATAATGCTGGAATGCTCATGAACAAATCCGTAGCTTTCATCATAATCCTATCCACGTGTTTACTCGCCATACCGCTCAGTGTTCCGTACACTGCTGCGATAAGCGTTCCTATTACAGCGCTTGCGATTCCAATCGTAAGGCTTGCCCTTCCGCCATATAGAATCATAGAGAATAAATCCCTTCCCAAATTATCTGTTCCAAATATATGGCTCATCGATGGGGCTGTTCCGATGGCATATTCATTCATAAAATTCGGTTTATATGGAGCTATGAATCCGGCAAATACGCTCAGGACTGCACTGACCGTTAGTATAGCTATGGCAATCTTTGGCCTTTGCTTTCTATTCATACGAACCCTCCTCATGACGCATCCGCGGGTCGATTTTCTCACCTATTATCTGTGCAAGATAATTTGAGATCACAACCACGCTTCCTGTGAGAAGTGTTGTCGCCATCAGCATGTTGTAATCCTTATATAGGGCGCTTTCGAAGCTGAGCCGTCCTAGACCTGGATAGCCAAATACCATCTCTACGACATATGTCCCACCAAGGAGATGTGGAACTGCGATTGCCATGATGGTTATCATCGGTGGCAGGATATTCTTCATGCAGTAATTATTGATTATCTTAGTGCGAGGCATTCCCTCTGCCTTGAGAAGCAGCACGTATTCCTTGCGCATTTCCTCGAGTAGCAGATTTCGCACCATATACGAGTAATACCACAGATGCCCTATAACGATTACAAATACTGGCAGTACGAGGTGCCAGGCTCTGTCCAGGATATTTCCTTCAGCCCCGTACGAGTAAGCCCCTCCAGTTGGCAAGATTCGGAGATTTACCGCAAATATCAATATGCATATCAGCGATAAAAAGAATACTGGTATATTTCCCGATATCACCCCCGCCTTGCAAATGAATCTATCGAGCTTCGTACCTTCTCGCTTCGCCGACAATCTTCCGATACGAAAAGCCAGCACGAAGGTCATGATGTAAGCTGTTAATCCAAATACTATTGTATTTGCTAGCACGCCACGAATTACCTCAGCAACAGGTCTCTTGTACTTATACGATAATCCTAGCTCCCCATGAGCTAGATCTTTAAGCCATATGCCGTACTGAACAGGCAGTGGTTTTTCGAATCCGAGGCTCTCACGGGCAGAAGCCTTCTGCTCGGTACTCATTCTGTCCACACCATCTCCGTACCACGAACGGAGCGGATCGCCGGGACAGAGGCGAGATAGAGCAAACACAATCATTGAGAGAATGAGCAATATGAGAATCATCTCAGCGATTCTGCAGAGGGCGTATTTAAATGTGCTCTTTCTCTCATAATCCATGTGAATATAGTTGCTCCTGTTGAATATAGTTACTCCTGTAAATTTGCGTATAAAAAGACCGGGTATGATTGCTTCAGCAATCTATCCGGCCTTCTTGGCTTGGTTATTTCTTACTATCTATGCATTTTTCTTCCTTACCCTTTAAGAAGTTTGGCTGAAGTTCAGAAATCAGGATTGCTGAAAACATGAACACAAAACCGATAGCCTTATTAACAGTCATGTGCTCATTAAATAATAATATGCTGAAGATTATTCCGAAGATATTTTCAAAGCTCAAAATTATGGATACACTCGTAGGTGATTCTGTTTCTGTGAGATAGTCTGGAATAGAAAGCAAAGTCCTGAGCACACGATTCCCAAATATAGCACTCCGAAAATGACTCTCTGATTGATCTCTATACTGCTTGAATGTTCTTGTGTTAGAGTAAATACCCATGCGAGTATTGCAGCTACCATGAACTGAAGCAAGGTTATCAACCCTGGTTCCTTGTCTTTCCCCCACTTAGCTATAGCTACAATCTGACTAGCCCAACATAGAGAACTTAAAATTGAGATACTATCTCCAACACTTATACTAAATGTTCCTACAACAGATACCAAGATAATCCCGATTGAGCATAATGATGCGGCTACGATATTATATCTCTTTGGTTTCTCTTTGAGTAACAATCCTCCGATAAATGGGACAAATACGCAGTAAGCCGAGGATAGGAATTGGCTCTTTCCAGGCATTTCAAGCATAACGCCAGTTGTTTGTGTAAAATATGCACAGAACAGGAACCCACCGATAATGAGTCCTGATTTTATATAATTCTTATCTATTAGTTTTAATTTCTTGTGATAAATAAAAGCCAATACCGTGCTTGCAATTGTAAATCGCAGGGCAAGTAACCTCCCTGGAGGAATGAAATCTGTGGAGCCCTTGACCACAACCATAGAACTGCCCCATGCAACTGCAATGAATAATAATAAGAGTTTTCCTTTAATGCTACCCGCTTTCTGCATAAAATAGCCCCTTTCTAATTTACATGTTCAGCGCACGGTTTTCTTTATTGTCGCATTGAATTAATTCCGAGTCTTAATGCTAAATAGTACTAAATTTACATCTTTACAGTATATTATATGATCTTTAGTATATCAATAAAAAATGCCTCGACCCATTAAGGCCGAAGCAAATATTTGATCACATTATTAAGAAATTTTTAGTCTTTTGCTAACCTAAATAGCATTATAAATCAGTAAGTTTCGTAGTATACTACGCTCTCTTTCTTCTGTAGGAAACAACTCCTGCAAGAGCTGCAGCTGCGAGAACTAGAACTAGAGCATATGTAAATGCATTTGAACTGTCGCCAGTCTTAACGACATTTCTGTGCACAGCTCCAACTCTAGCCATTCCTGGTCTTGATGCTGCACCAGCACCTGCTCCAGGTCTTGAGCTTACGCTCGATCCAGCACCTGCTCTAGTTACAGAGAAGCTTGTAGATGCGGATTCTCCACCCCTGAACTTAGCCTTGATTGAGTGTCTTCCAGTACTAAGGCTTCTGATGTAGCTCTCTCTTAGTGTTAGTACAACACTTCCAGCCTTTGCTTCGTAGTTTGAAGGATCTACAGTCTGTCCATCAACTTCGATTCCCTGGAATCTGTCGAACACTTTGTCTCCAGCAGCATTCTTGTCTACTTCTGTATTCTCAATCTTGAATCCTAGATCTCCAGCACTCCATACGGCGTCCTTACCAACTGTGAAGTTATATCCTGTAGCAATTGGCGCTGGAGTAGCAGTCTTCTCGTAAGTGTATGTAATTGTATTGTAAGGGAATGCCTTTACGAATACAGTTGCACCATTTAGTCTTCCATCCTCCAGTGAATCTGGTGTTGCAAGCATTGCGTCTAACAGGGCCTTATCTGGGTCTGCTTTAACTAGCTTATAGCCGTCGATTTCCTTTGCAGTTAGTCCAAGTGCGTATAGCTCATGGATTCCGTATGCCTTTACATGCTTTGGTTCAGCAACCTTGTTTCCGTTCTTATCAACGTAATTAACTGTGATGGTTCTCAGCTTAGTGTAGTCATCCATGTTAAATGCAGCATTAGAAGTATCTATTATGCCATCATTTCTTACGATTACAGTTGCCTTGAGGTTCTCGTCAAAGTTCTCCCCATCTGGTGCGAATGTTAGTGTGAATGTATGATCCATACCAAGTGCGCGAGGAACGAGAAGCTCGATGTGCTGTTCGTTCTTTGAAGGTACATTTGGAAGGTACATGTTGCTCCACTGCCATCTGTAGGTTGCCCCGCACTCGTATACTGGCTTAGCTGGCCACTCTGTTCCGTTTTCGTCAACAACTTTGACCTTCATCTTCTTGGCATCAAGATTAGTTCCACGTAGAACAGCATTTATCTTGAGTGATACGTTGTGACTCTTGACGTCTACTTCGTAGATTTCTGGAGCAGGGTTTTCATCACTTGCTCCGCTGACCATAACTGTAGATAACGTCTTGTCTGCAGCGTTCTTTCCTGCAGGTAGAACGGAGACTATATCGTATCCCTTTATATAGGTCGAATAAATCTGTCTGCCATATATTACAGGGATGATTCTGTATGTCTCAGTTCTATCTGTTGCATTTGCTGGTAAATCAGCAGTTACAACTGCCTCCGTGTTGCTCTTCACGTCAACAGTGAGGTTGTACGGTGTAACGTCACTCAGGGTAACATCATTCTTAGCGACATTTACATTGAACTCAGGAAGTCCTGCGACGTTGTTCTTTAGATTGTGACCCTTAATAGTCGCTACGAGATGTCCTCCGTTTGAATCGAATGTAATCTTATTAAATTCCATCGAATCAACGTGAGCTCCATCTGTAATATAACGGAAGTGTTCTCCTGTGCCATCCATCTTGTATTTTAGGTATGCACCCTTATCATTCTTAAGAGCTCCTGCCTTGACCATTAGATATGAAGGCACCTTCTTATCCTTATCAGCAAGCTGAATAGTTAGAACATTTCCCTCTAATGTTACTGTGTCGTTATCGGTGAGCTCAACCTTCTTGCTTCCTCTATCGGAAAAGTAGATGAACTTCTTGATATCAATCTGGCTGTTAAGAGAAACTGGTTTCTTAAATATAACGTTAAACTGGCCATCGCCCATGTTATAAGCCGACCAATCATCGATATCCAGCGCAAATGTCTTTGCTCCTGCTGGAATAGCAGAGGTATCACCTGTCTGCTCCTGCGCCTTCGCCGCAACAGTTAATAGCTGTTCCTGATTGGACAGACCTTTAATCGCAGAATAATTTACATTTCCTTTAGTTGCTACTCTTAGAGCGTAAGAAAAAGTTGATGTGCTGCTATTTGCAGGAAGCGTAAACTTTACCTTAGCGTGTGTGTGTCATCAACCACTTCAACCTGTGTAGGAAGCAGGGCATCATCCACAGTACCCTCTGGATTAACTTTATAAACCTTTGCCTTAAGAGCATCTACCTGAGTAAATCCAACTCCGCTTAGCTCTGCAACTACTGCTCCGCCGTTTGAGTCTAGTGATGTCTTGTCGTAGCTTACAGAGTTAACCTTTACCTCAGTTGGAGCAACTGGTGTCACACCTGTTCCAGGTGTAGAAGATCCCGATTTTCCTGCCTGTACAAGCGAGAATGATGCGTCAACATCCTCATAGCTGAAAGTATAGCCCTTCTGTTTCTTAATCTTATATGTTATCGAGTCTGCACTTGTATTCTCAGGAATCACAAGCTTGATAGTTCCTGTTGTATTGCTTGTCGCAACTAGCTTTGCCTCGATATTTGTCTTTGTTGAACCAGCATATACCTTTAGGTTGATAGGCTCCCCAAAGTCAAGGTTCTTACCAGTAACCTGAACGTTCACGGTCTTTCCCTCTGCTGGAACATTCTTATCAGCAACGCTTAGTGATGTTATTCCCTTATCTAGAGAAATCGAATAACCAACTACATCACTAGTTGTAAGAGTTCCATCTGCTGACTTCAAAGCTCCTGCCTTGAACTTTAGACCGCTATAGTACTTATAGCCTCCTGCTAGTTTAATCTTGACATTCTTTCCACTAGCGGTTACCTCATCTGAAGCGTTCAATGGGGTTTCCTGTCCGTAGTTTGTCAAAACCACCTTTTCTTTTGCATCATCAGCCAATGTAACATTGTCGCTAAATGTAACAGTTACAGTGTCAGATGATGTCCACTTTGATCCTTCGATTATCGGTTTGAAATTAGCAGCTGAAACGCTCGGTAGTACAACTCCGCTCGTCATCAGCATTGCAACCGAAAGGACCATAGTTGAAAACTTTTTAATAAAGTTTCTCATGCTTTCTTTCCTTTCTTTTTCTTAATATGTGACTAATAACATAGACATAGTTATTCTAATACATTCACAAAACTATCACTGTTTGATTTATCTATAACAAAAAGTCCCAAGTATAGATATAATCTATACTTGGGACTGCCTTTCTTAAACTCGTTAATATTTCAACGCTTTAAAAAAATTTAAAAAAATTTTAGTTATTTTTTTATCAGATTGTATTTATTTACATAATTTCTGAACTATCGAGCACTATCGTGAACGGTCCGTCATTTAAAAGGCTAACCTTCATGTCGGCACCGAACTCACCACGCTCAACTACATTTACACGTTCCTTACACCTCTCGATTATATATTCATATAAAGCGTTTGCCTCATCAGGTGCACCCGCATCGATGAACGATGGTCTGTTGCCCTTCTTGCAGTTTGCGTAAAGCGTAAATTGAGAGATAAGGAGAAGTTCGCCACCTACGTCATCTAGGGATAGATTGGTCTTTCCATTCTCATCTTCAAATATCCTGAGCTTGATCATCTTATCCACCATCTTATCAGCGATAGCCTTGTCGTCTTCCTTCGACACGCCGATGAGCACCATGAAACCCTTGCCAATCTTACCAATTTCATTGCCATTAACTACCACATTGGCATGGGTCACTCTCTGTATTACAAATTTCATATGTCCTAACAGCTCCTTAAATTCTTGATTTTTCGCGAATATTTTCATAAAATTATAGCATTATATAGATATAATTACACGATTAAGAATATTCAATTGGAGGACATTATGAACCCATTTAAAAATACAGTAGCACTCAACAAGATCAGATCTGGCTTTCGCAAATACATGAAGCATGTGCCGGCAATCAGAGCAGCACAAGCACAGGATGATCACGCTAAAGCACAGAGGCTCATTCGTAAAGCGGAGGATGAGTTTTGCGATTATACAGGTAAGACGCTCGGGATTACGGTTGACGTTATTAATCCAGAAAACATTCCTGCCAAGAGCCCTTTCCTCGTTGTTGCCAATCACCAAGGATATGCAGACATATATGCGATGATTGCGGCTTTCCGTTCTACTCAGATTGGTTTCATTTCAAAATCCGAGACTAAGAAGCTCAAGCCACTCGCTGATGTTATTCGAGGCACACAGTCGGTGTTTATCGACCGTGGCAATCCTCGTTCTGCCGTAAAAACTCTCGCAGAAGTTACCGACCTATTCAAGAAAGGATATTCTTTCGTAATATTCCCAGAGGGTACGAGAAGTCACAGCAATGATATGGGTCATTTCAAGGAAGGTAGCTTTAAATTTGCACAGAAAGCAGGCGTGCCAATCGTACCAGTTTCGATTATCGATTCATATAAAATATTTGAGGAGCACAATACATTCACTGGTGGAACCATTAAGGTTGTAATTCACCCGACTGTAGACCTCTCAGGTATGCCTAGAAAGGAGCAACTTGCTGCGCAGCACGAAGTTGAAGATACTATAAGGGCTGGAATCGAGAAGTATCGCTAGATATTAACTGCGCCCTCTGAATATGAACTAAGCTACTAAGTTTTAAATATTGGAATCACGACAAAACCACTGCAGCCGCGCTTGCGACCACAGTGGTTTTTGATTTAATTAGAACCTTCCACTTATATGTCTAATTCTATTATTATTTATGCTCTCTTCCTTCTGTAAGTAGCAACCCCTGCGAGAGCTGTACTAGCGAGAACGAACATGATTGCAAAAGTGAAAGTGCTTGCGCTGTCTCCAGTCTTTACTACCTTCGCACGCACTGGAGTCTTCTTAACTACTCCTGGTGTTCCAGGCTTTGGAGTCTTTTTAGATCCAGTTACTGTGAAGTATGTGGTTGCAGCATTTGCACACTTGAACTTAGCCTTAATAGTGTGCTTTCCTGTTCCTAGACTTCTGATATAGCTCTCCTTAAGTGTAAGTACGACACTTCCTGGCTGTGCTGTATAATTTTCTTTATCTACGGCTTTGCCATCTATTTCGATTCCCTGGAATCTGTCGAATACTCTTTCACCAGGCTGATTCATATCTACTAGAGGATTCTCTATTTAAATAGCAGATCTCCACCATTCCATACCGCATCGTTACCTACCGTAAATCTGTAACCATCCTCAGCATTGACAGGGTCTGGCTGAGGTGCTGGCTGTGGTGTAGGTGTTGGTACAACAGGCTGCGGTGTTGGCTGTGGTGTAGGTGTTGGCACAACAGGCTGCGGTGTTGGCTGTGGCTGTGGTGTAGGCACAACAGGCTGAGGCGTTGGCTGAGGTGTTGGCTGTGGCCTTACCGCATCATTCTCGTCTGCTTCCTGAATAAGTATAAATGACATAGTAGGTGCATCCTTAAAGAAATCATCATATGTCTTACCACCGTCAACTGAGTACTTAAATATGTAACCGATTCTCTTTCCGGTCCTGTTCTCAGGAATTGTTACATAGCAATTACCAGCAGTGTTGTCCTTTACATTAAGAGTTGCCTCTATATTCGTCGGCTTAAAGTTTGCTGTGTTACCTCCGGATTCACCTGAATATAGCTTAAGCTTAATATCATGTCCATTATCAAGCTTTAAATTATATCCACTTGCACTTATTTTTAAGGTTTTCCCCTCTTTAGGAACCAAGTTAGTAGTTGGTACTCCTTCGTATTCAATGCCAACGCGGCTAAGAGTCTTTTCAACCTTGACATTTGATACTCTGATATCTTCAGTGTTCTTTATATTTTCATCGTTTGCGTCTACTAAAGAACCCTTCTTGAATACCACACCTGTATACTCTTTCTTCTGTCCTTCTAGAAAACGTATAAAGATAGTGTCGTTTAGATATCCAAAGTCATCATTAGGTCCTAAAGCAACTTCCCTGCCATCAGAAGTGAGCAACTTTAAACCTGCTTTGCGGTTCTGTGGAAATGGGTTAACTTTGATATTGCGATCGAACTTTACTCTAATCTCCTGTGGTGCAGCCCACCTTGCATCAACTGGCTTAGCATTAAACTCAGCTGCTGAAACGTTAGGCAGGAAAACGCCACTTGTAAGGAGCATCGTAGCCGATAAAATTAATGCTGAAAACTTCTTGAAAAAAAGTTTCTCATATTACGGTTCCTTTTCGTCTTTCTTAATCATTTTGCTAATAACGTACTTGTATATTTTACTATAAATAAATATCCATTACCATAAATATGACTAAAAATAGTCTTGATTAATCGTATTAATTCTATTAAAGCGCTATAATTTTTAGGTCTTTCATTTTAAACTAATACTAGAAAAGCACCGCATCCATTGAGGATGCAGTGCTTTTGCGATTATAGGATTCTTAAAAATCCATCTTTTTTTATTTTATCTATTAAACCCTTTTTCTTCTGTAATAGCAGATACCTGCAAGAGCTACGATCGCCATAATTAATATAGCTTCATATGCAAATGCTATATTTCTGTCACCTGTCTTTACGATACTTCTATGAACTCGTGCTTTCTTAGCAATCACTAGGTTTTTAGCTTTGCTCGAAGCACTTACGATTGACCCAGAGTTTCTCTGTGAATTATTACCAGCAACTGTAAATCTAGCTTCAACAGCCCCATTCTGGAAGTAGATCTTTGCAGTATGACTTCCGTTGCTAAGAGTCATGAGGTAACTGGACTTAAATTTGAGTCTCAGGCTTCCCTTGGTCTTCGTGTAATTATCAGCAGATATTAGAACTCCATCCACAGTAACGTGCGAGAAATTATCATATGTATCTTCGTCTCTACTCTTTGCCTTTACTACTATTTCGAGAGCTTCATCACCGCTATTCCACTTTAGCGAATCCTTGTTTACAACATAGTATTCCGCCTGCTCATTGCTGCCGTACTCGATTACGTTGTTGTACATAGACATGGTGTCCATCAGGAACTTAACCTTGTCTCCATCTTGGCTAAACTTAACCTTTACCGGCTTTCCTGCTTCATCGATGTAGTATACCTGCTTTACGGATTTTCCAGCGGGCACTTTGCGAGTTACTTCAAATGAACCATGTGCTAGCTTCGAGATTTCCACGCGCGCCATGTTAACGGTGTCAATGTCTATAACCTCGTAATCTTTCCCTTCAAATCCCTTTACGTAGCCATTTGGAAGAACTCTCTCATTAAGAGCGTATTTACCCTCTGTTCCAAATTTAGACCGGTTAACTCTACGTTATCATCATAAGTTGATATCACTGTGTCATGCTTGTGGTCATCAGCCTTGTCAAACACGATAAGCGATAGTACATTCCTACAGCTGAGGTGGTCATAAGGATGCTTTCCAGAGTTCCATTCTGACTTGTCCTTTACAGTAAGAGGGAAGGAATCCATCGCATATGTGCCTCCCGAAACCTCGATCATGTAGTTATTATCTTCAATCAAATCGCACTCAATAAATCCATCTTCATCTGATGTCACCGTTACAGTATCAATTGGACTTGTGAGCTTAAACTTTACGTTCGGTGCCGGCACCTCACTACCTTGCTTATCCTTATAAAATACAGGTAGCTGAACCCTTACTCTTTTATGATTATCCGTACCATCTGCAGGCTTATTGCGTTTTATTAGCACTAGCTTATCGACTGTCTTGCCATCTATCTTGTAGTTCTGGGGCAGAGCTCCATCCTTATTTGAAGTGATATAGGCATTATCCATATCATATACTTTGTCGTCGATAGAAATTATGTAGTTGTTGTATTTTACTAAAGTCAATTCCTTTAGCTTCGAATCTGCAGAAACAGCATCAGCCTCATGCTGCTGCGTTGTGCTGTTATATACGGAGAACTTAATCGCCTTGTTGACAGGAACCTCTTTGCCGTTAACCTTTTCATATATAGGAAGATCCGCAAGCTTAACCTTTTCCGTCTCATACACCTTCGCATAATCAGACGGTTTGTATTTACCCTGTTCATTAGGCTTTGCAGTTGGTTCATCTTCCTTAGGTCCAGATTTATTCAGCTTCTTCCATAGGTCTGGATAGATGTAAATATCCATCACCGTAGCCTTGGTGAGGTTCGGTTCAAAGTCTGTCTCAGGATATGAGATATATACGTCATCTTCCGAGTACTTGCTTATATCGACACCGTTGATGATAATCGGCTTCTTTGCGTTAATGTCAAATACATTTCCTTTTTTTAACGAAACGTATACGTGCACATTCTTCTTCTGTAATTTAACGTTTACCGTATCGGCATAGTCTGGTTAGACGAAGTTAGCTTTCCATCTGTCTCAGTTATATCAAGGCTTAGAGATACATTATTCTCTTTTGGCTTAGTATTCTCTCCGCTCTGACCGCCCTTCTTGATTAGCTCCCATGCCTCTGGATATATATAGAGGTCTAGCATTGCAGTCTTCTTGATTGAAGGATCAAAGTCAGACTCTGGATACGAGAAGTAAACAAGCGAGTCCTTATACTTATTGAGGTCAACCCCGTTGATAGAGATTGGCGCATCTCCATCCACCTCAACCTCAGATCCTGGCTTAAAGATGATATTAACTTTTACAAATTTCTTCTCATGCTTAGCCTTGATGCTTTCGATACTGCCCGGTGCAGTGCAAGTGATTGTTCCACCCTTGTCTGTGGCTTTGATTTCAACCCTTGAACCATTCTCATTTGTCCCTGCCAATGTGTTCATAGGCATGAGTCCAGCGATGAGAAAAGCAGCCATCATAATGACAAGGGTTTTAATTAAATAATTTCTTGAAGTAGTCATTTAAAATACTTGTTCCCCCGAATATCGATATAGTGATAACTTAAAAGCTCTTAATCATAACTAATTAACTAGTCATGGTTAAGAGCTTTTAGGATTTCTAGTTTACCATTCAGAAAATTATTTTTTTTAAATAGATATTTTCAATTCAGGTACTTTCTTTTTACTAAATTCTATTGTGTTTACCATTTTTTTGTGGTCTTTGAATTTAAAGTAGTGAAATGATTTTTTTCATTAAGTTTATCATACGTTTTTAAATCATCATCTGTAATTTTTACACCTGCATATTTAGCCAAATCACACAACATTTTAAATATATCCATAGGTGTTTTCTTTTCTGAATTGTATATAGATTCAGCTGTTATACAAGTTATGTTATGAGCTGCTTTATTTCGTACACTTTCTTCTATCTCTCTTATTTTGTAAATACTATTTTTTTAATATTTAAGTCAATTCCTCCCTTGTCATAATCATTTATTATTTTTTTATAATCGAATGATTTTGCGTATTTATCATTCTCTATTACCTTCGCCGAGCCCGACTTCTTATCAAATCTAATTAGTGAATCTAGGTTAACAATTTGTGTTTTTTTAATTATCATTTCTAGAAGTCTTTGAAATACTGGTGAAATTGATCTTATAAAATCTGCATACTCCTCTTTCTCTAGTTTGATTTTCATAATCATAAGATATTCAAAGATGTTCCAATGATCGCCTTGCTTAATTGAATAAATATCATAGTTTCGGCCCCTATCGGGGTTTTCGTTTTCTAATCCTATCTCCTTTCCTTAAATTCTTTGACTCATGCACTTATGCATTGTTCTTTCTTTTATCAATTACAGCTACAACTATAGCCAGAATTATGATAAGTAGCTCTATTAGAATAAGTTCAAACTGTAAGAGAAGCAAAATACCTAATACTGGAAATAACATAAACAGTGCCACAATATAAGCTACGCAAAAACCAGTCATACTCTCATCAGTATTTGAATCAATTCTACGCACAGTAAGAAGCAGATAGGCTAAAGTAAGCAATTCAACTAGCAACATTCTTCTTAGCATGGTTTGGCTATATCCAGAACTCCAAACTATATAGTAAGCAATTGATTGCAGTATAAGCATCAAGCTGCTACATGTTAACATCATTTGATTTTTCTTCATTTTCTCTTTCCACCTCTATTCTTTCAAATAACGCAGTCAAGATCTCTCAAGACCAGACTAATAAAGTTTTCGTCCCCTATCGGGGTTTTCGTTTTCTAATCCACTTTTATTTTCTAGAGTAATATTTAATTTACAGAACATAGTTCCTCCATACTACAAAATAATAAATAATACTGTAGTCTGATTATAGCATTTATGTATCTATTTAAATACATTTTAACCTTTTTATACTATAAAAAAATTTTTCTATTAACTTGTAATTTAATACATTGATATACAATCATATTTAAAAGTACTACACTCATATCCAAAGAATACCTTAATCAAATTAATTTTATTTTTCGCACTTAAAAAAAGGATTGGGCGAACCAATCCTTTTTACTTATTTATTTTCTAATATGGTATATCACTTAGAGCTATAGTATTTTCTCTTTACTTTTTAGAAGAAATTTCACATATATTTAAAGCGTTTACTATCTCCCACTATGATCGAACCCCTTAGATACATAGTTGTTATCACCATTTCCGTTATTTGGCACGATTACGCGGGAGTTATTTAGAATCTCAATCTGCTTCTTCATGTCCTTAATGCAGAGCATCGCTAGATTCATTCCAAAATCTTGTCTGAGCACTAGTCTCTGTACATCGATATCCTTGATATTCTCTGGCATTGGATATGCAGGTACCATCCAGCCCTGCATACGGAGACGATCTGCTAGATCATACAGTGTCCACTCCACTTTTACATCGCCCCTTAACTTCCAGCAGATGATTGGAATCTGTTCTGCGCCCTCAAGTACCTCAAAGATGCCCATCTTCTCAATCTCAGAAGCCATGTATCTAGCAACCTCTAGAGTCCGCTCATGGATTTCCTTGTATCCCTTAAATCCATTTCTAAGCAGCATATAATACTGTCCGACAATTTGCGACGCGCTACGAGAGAAGTTAATCGCCATAGTTGCTTCCTTGCCACCGAGGTAGCTTACCCAGAAGATTAGTTCCTCAGGAAGAGCTTCCTTACTGCGCCAAATTACCCAGCCAACTCCTGGATACACAAGCCCGTACTTATGTCCAGAAGTGCTTATCGACCACACGTTCTTAAGTCGGAAATCCCACTCTAGTTCTGGATCGATAAATGGAGCGACCATACCACCGGAAGCAGCATCTACATGAATACGGATTGGCATATCAGTATGCTCTTTATTGTATTTCTCAACAAGGTTATCGAGTGCCTTAACATCATCGTACTTTCCAGTATAGGTTATGCCCAGTATAGCCACTATTCCGATAGTGTATTCATCGACATAATCCATAACCGTGTCCATGTTAAGCGATAGATGATCGAGGTCGATTGGCACAGTCCTCATCTCTATATCCCAGTAACGGCAGAACTTCTCCCAGCACACCTGATAAGCTGATGAGATTACGAGATTAGGTCTTCTCTTGGTAAATCTATCTACACCAGCTGCATCTGCTAGCTTTTTCCATCTAAATAACATTGCTAGTCCACCGAGCATGCACGCTTCAGAGGATCCAACCGTGGAAGTTCCGAGTGGCTCTTCCTTTTTATCCACATTCCATAGCTTTCCAATAATATCCACGCAGCGATTTTCAAGATCCGCGGTCATAGGATATTCATCCTTATCAATCGCATTTTTCTCGAAATTCTCCGCCATAAGCTTTGTTACCTCTGGTTCCATATATGTCTGGCAGAATGTCGCAAGATTCTGTGTCGCATTACCCTCAACACTCAGATACTGTCTTATCATCTCTGCAGCCACTCCTGGAGCAACTGGCTCATCGTTTATCTTATCCTTTGGCATTGCAGCACCGCTAGTCTCTGTACCGAAAATAGGTGTGCGGTAACCCGTATCATCATTCAAAGAAGATAGACTATCATTCAGTTTTACTTCGTTATTTTCCGAATTTCTCATTTCCGTACCTCTTTTCATCATTAATTGACAATGGTTTAAAACATTTTACTATCTTTTGTTTGAATACACCATATCTACTGATAAATGGTTACTTTTCATCACCTGTAGCTTTTCCGTTCGACGACCATCTATGCCTATTTGAATAGATAATCAATGGTGCAGCCATCGAAACGATAAAGCATACTATCAACACTATTTGATATACCCTGTTATCTGCAGCAGTAAGCTTGATGAAGGGAAGAATGAAATGACTAAAGTTACAACAGTCATAAATAGTCCAACTGCAGCAACGACGATCTTTACCGCGCGTCCTCCAGGAATATGGAATTCACGCTTCATATTCCCCTTTCTTAGAATTAATACAAAGTAACCTAAGAAGAATAACACGTACGCAGCTAGGTAAATTACAACCGTAATACCAATCGCTGTTAAGTATCCGACTGATGAATCAGAACCTCCAGCGAGTGCAATCGAACCGCATAATACAGCATCCCAAATTGTAACGATTACAGCCTGAAGCATATTCTTATCAAAAACGTGTTTAGAGTTCTCTCTAAACTGTGGTTCATAGTTCGGGTTAGATGGTTCCACATCTAGCACCTTATGTACTTTGTCATTGCGACGTGCATAATTGAAACTTGAGCAGTTTACCTTAGCATCCTGTGTAGCTTCTTTGTCCAAGAGTTTAAGAAATTTACCATCACCATTGATTATAAACTCCGAACGAAAGCTATCATTAGTAACAACTTTGAGATTGATTCCTCCATTAACTGTACTGTGACCATTAGGATAATAAGTCTTGCTTCCATATTCTTCTTTATAATACTTAAGGTGAAGCCTTTTAGGTTCCTCCACTGTCCAGTTCCAGATTTTCTCTTTTACTATATGAGAAACAGGTCCTCATCAAAACAAAAAGCTCGAACATAAGCTTTCTGAATATTGTCTACTGACTTTGCTTTGCTAAACGCTCCTGTTCCGCTAGGCGCTCCTGTTCAGCCTTCTTATCCATCTTAAACTGCTTGCGGAATTCTTCCGGACTGCTTGGAAGTTTTTTTATGTCGGATTTGTTATAAAGAAGGTAATAATATACATCTTTTCTACATGATTTCTTGTCCTCTGTTGGAGCCCCTAACATATATTGTCCATTTTTGAGCTTACATACTATATCCCCCACTGCACGATAATCCTTCTCATAGTTTTTTTCTTTATAAAAATTAATTAAGTTTTTATCTACAGATGCGGCATCCTTAAATTCAGCTATACATCCCCTTGTTGGGTTTCATAAGATAATTGCCGTTCTTACGCTTATATTTTGCCAAAGTAGCATTCTATAACCGGAACACCTAAACTCCCATCTTCCCAGTAACTATCCTGACTACGCCTGCTATCATCATACATCAAAATATATGTCCCATCTTCTTTAAATTCAACATAATACCTTGATTGGTCAGACTCTGGATACTCAAGTCCTGATCCACCTATATATACTATGTTTTTTTCTTAATCTCTGTAATTGGTTTAGGTTTAAAAAAATGTTAGTTTTAGAACTACTGAAACTATAATCACAAAAACTATTAGACAAATTGCAATAACAACTATCTTTTTTTACATTAATTGCTTTTTTTCATGACTTGTCTTCTTTCTAAAAATTCTCTCGGCGATTTTTTTTATATCCTCGTTATACTTATACATATCCCTTTTTCTCTGGTGCAACATATCTTTTATTTTCATCTAATACACCACTCTTATTTTTTTACATACAGTTCATTTTCTCTAAATTGGAGTTCATATTCTGTTTGTGCTGGTTTTACATCAAACATCTGGTGATAATTATCATTTGCTGTAGCATAATTAAAACTTGAGCAGTTAACCATGGCATCTTGTGTAGCGTCTTTATCTAAAAGAGTGAGGAATTTGCCATCTCCATTGATTATAAACTCAGAGCGAAATTTTCCATTCGTAACAACTTTAATGTTAACTCCACCATTTGCATTACTGTGTCCTTCAGGAAAAATATCCATATCTTTCTTTTTATCATAATAGTATTTCAAATGTAGCCTTGCAGATTCATCTACTGACCAATCAACATTATGTTCCCTGATATATCTTGCCAGCTTTTCTTCATCAGTACCTTCTGCATACAAGTTCGAAATATATTCAGCCTGCTGATAGGAAATTACGTATCTAAACAGGTGTATTTGTTTTCCTAATTTTCCTTTTAGTGCATTTTCGATATGTATTCTCTTTTCTATATTTGCCAGTGCTATAGGATTTCCTTCAGGGGTAGGCAGGAACGCCGTTCTTACTGTGCTCGAATGCTGCCCCAAAATTTATCGTCAGGCTCAAGATTAGGATCAATTTTGTTTGCAACACGCCTTAAATCGTCAGCTGATGAATTCTCATCGATACCGTCCATACCGGTAACTTTCATCAGCATATTTAATTTCTTTTTGCTTTCAGATGCAGATAATCCTTCCGCTTTCCATTCATACCACATCTTTTTAAAGACTTCACTACCAACTAGTTGAGTTTGTTTATTGCACCTATCTATCTCTACAAGCACATCACCTGTTGGAAGCTTTCCTGCTATATTCTTGTTAATATATCTGGCGTAAGCCTTTATCCCATCGACTGCCCAGCCCTGTTTTTCTAGTAGAATTACATTTGTCGTTACCTCACCCTGATATTTCTCCCATGTTTCCTCATTTATGGATATTGGTCTCTTTATACCATAGAGCACTATAACATCCAGCTCTTTTACCTCTTCCTTTAGCTTTGCTCTCCATGAAGCTGCAAGGTTTGGATGAAATGCACCCGCACTAAATGATCTCCCAAGGTCTGACAGGGCTGCGTTTATCTGTTCTGCTGTGCTATCTCCGGTGCTGAATAGGTTCTTTGTAGCATTTTCTATATCGTAATACTTCTGCTCTTTTTCTTCCCATATTTCAAGCATTCTGCGGCTATTATTTGCTAGATGATCATATAGCGATGCTCTTGTAATTTGACTTTCTGAATATACTGAAATTGCGGCATACGTAACCGCATTTTTCTCGGCAAAGTTTTGCCCTATCCTCATATGCTTTTATGCTATTTCTTGCAAATTCTTGACCTTTAAGGATTTTATCTCCATCGAGGAGTTCATCTCCCACGCTGCTCATGAGGGTTTTGTATTCACTTATGTTGTATTTGATAAGTGACCTGATACTTTGTAGTACTGTCTTGTAGTCCGCAATCTGCTGCTTTAGAGCATCGAAGGCTTTGCCCTCGAGTTCGTTGTTATTGATAAATGCGTCTAACTTCTGCTCTACATTCATGGTCTTCATGGATACATTGTTTAGGTTGTCTATAGCCTCTCTACATTGAGCTTTGATTTCTGCCGGGTCTAAGTAAAAACTTGCACTCACACTGTTGCTTCCTTTCACATATTATTTATTTTTTTATTATCTTCTTTTTCATTATCTGTATACTTTATTATTATTTTTTTAATTTTATCATACTTTTTATCTTTTTCCACTAAAAAAATAGCAGCCGCAATGCAGCTGCTATTTCCCATATTTTAATTAAATTTTGAAACCAAATTTTTCAAAGTGATTTAATCAGTTCATAATTCAGCTACTAAACCAGTGTCATCTGCTCGCTTTTCAGCCTTTTTCCTTCTTAGTCACTGGCTTTGAAGCATCGTCCTCATCTAGGACCTTTGCAAATGATACGATTTCGTCACCAGACTCAACCTTCATGATCTTTAACACCCTGGGTTGTTCTACCTGACTTCGATATCTCGTTAGCTCTTATTCTGATAATTACACCGTTCGAATTGATTAGCATAATCTCATCATCCTTGCTGACAAGCGTTGCACCAACTAGCTCTCCAGTCTTCGAGAACTTAGTCTTATCATAAGTCGAAACGCCCTTTCCGCCTCTGGTCTGAAGTCTATACTCATCGAGGCTCGTTCTCTTCCCAAAGCCCTTCTTAGTCATTACCAGCAGTTCACGCTCGCCTGTGCTATCAAGCTCCATCGATACGACTTCATCGTCCTTATCTAGGGTGATAGCTCTTACGCCGCCTGCACTTCTGCCCATGCTTCTGACATCATCCTCGTGGAATGTGATTGACTTACCCTTCTTGGTCACCACGTATACACTTTCTTCACCACTAGACTGGCTTACCGAGATGAGCTTGTCATCATCCTTAAGCGTAATAGCGATGAGTCCGGTCTTACGGTTAGTATCGAACTGAGACATAGGAGTCTTCTTTATAGTTCCATTTCTAGTAACCATGATTAAGTAATTATCGTCTGCAAATTCCTTAACTGGTATAACCGCAGTTACTCGCTCGCCCTGGTCGAGGTTGAGGAAGTTAATAACTGGAGTTCCCTTAGCCGTTCTAGATGCTTCAGGAATCTCATAAGCCTTAATCTTGTATACTTTACCGAGGTCTGTAAAGAACATCAGGTAGTCGTGAGTCGACGTGATGATTAGATCCTTTACAAAGTCGGAATCTCTAGTCGTGAGTCCAACTATTCCCTTTCCACCGCGGCGCTGTGCCTTGTAGGTGTTCTCTGGAACTCTCTTGATATATCCGAGGTGTGTCAGCGTAACTGCTACATCCTCTTCATCTATTAGATACTCTTCATCAATTCCGCCATCGTCAGCAACAATCTTAGTTCTTCTGCCGTCGCCGTACTTCTGCTTGATTTCGATAAGCTCATCCTTGATAACTCCCATCAGCTTAAGCTCGTCAGCTAGGATTGACTTATAGTAAGCAATCTTCTGCATTAGCTCGCTATGTTCGTTCTCAATCTTCTCACGTTCCAGACCCTGCAGTCTAGCAAGTCTCATGTCTAGGATAGCCTGAGCCTGAATCTCACTGAGACCAAATCTCACCATCAGCTTTTCCTTAGCATCGTTGTAGCTGGAACGGATAACCTTAATTACTTCATCGATATTGTCGAGCGCAATGAGTAGACCTTCTAATATATGAGCTCTTGCCTCAGCCTTAGCGAGGTCGAACTTAGTTCTTCTGGTAATTACAATCTTCTGATGCTTTAGATACTCATCGATAATTTCATGCAGCTTGAGAATTTTAGGCTCTCCATTAACCAGTGCGAGCATAATCATACTGTAAGTGCACTGTAGCTGAGTATGCTTATATAATCTATTAAGGATTACATTAGGATTTGTATCCTTCTTAAGCTCGATTACAATTCTCATTCCCTCTCTGTTGGATTCATCTCGAATAGCCGAAATTCCTTCGACCTTCTTATTACGAACGAGATCCGCCATCGATTCGATGAGTCTTGCTTTATTAACCTGGAAAGGAATCTCTGTGATTACAATTCTCATCTTACCGCGAGCAGTTTCTTCAATCTCACTCTTGGATCTTACTGTAATCTTACCTGTTCCTGTCTCGTAAGCTTCCCTAGCCGAATCTCTACCAAGGATGCTCGCACCCGTTGGAAAAATCTGGAGCCTTGATAATCTTAATTAAATCATCAGTGCTGCAGTTTGGCTCGTCGATTCTCTTTAACACAGGCGTCGATTGTATCGCTTAGGGTTATGTGGAGGAATGGAAGTCGCCATACCTACGGCGATACCGTTCGATCCATTTATGAGCAGATTGGGCACTCTCGAAGGAAGAACAACTGGCTCCTTCTCCTCACCGTCGAAGTTGTCTGTAAAATCAACAGTGTCTTTCTCTATGTCGCGAACCATCTGCAGCGAAAACGGTGACATTCTAGCCTCCGTATAACGCATAGCAGCTGCTCCATCTCCGTCAACAGAACCGAAGTTACCGTGTCCGTCTACTAGCGGATATCTCGTCGAGAAATCCTGTGCCATCTTAACCATGGCATCGTATATTGAGATGTCACCGTGAGGGTGATATTTACCCATTACTTCTCCGACAATACGCGCCGATTTCTTGTGCGGCTTATCCGGAGTAATACCTAGGATGCTCATTCCATATAGAATTCTTCTGTGTACTGGCTTGAGTCCGTCACGAACATCTGGGAGTGCACGTCCGACAATAACGCTCATCGCGTAGTCGATATAAGAATTCTTCATCTCATCATATATTTCATGAGTGATGATTTTGCTATCTTCTAAAAGCGTAGTCATTATATCTCCTTAATGTCCATTAAATATCTAGTGTTGCGTATCTTGCATTGTCTTCAATGAACTTCTTTCTTGGCGGAACCTTATCTCCCATCAGTGTCGTGAAGATTTCATCCGCTGCTGTAGCATCCTCGATCTTAATCTGCACAAGAGTTCTATGGTTATAATCCATAGTAGTCTCCCATAGCTGATTGAAGTCCATCTCTCCTAGACCTTTGTATCGCTGTATTTCAATCTTAGCATTCTTGTTTTTAGCTTTTAACTCAGCGAGTAATTTATCCTGTTCAGCATCTGAATAAGTGTAGTGAATTTCTTTTCCCTGCTTAACTCTAAATAGAGGTGGCTGAGCTGCGTACACATATCCGCCTTCGATAAGAGGTGTCATGAATCTGTAGAAGAATGTAAGAAGCAGCGTTCTGATATGAGCACCATCGACATCGGCATCAGTCATGATGATAATCTTATGATATCTAAGCTTAGTGATGTCAAAGTTGCTTCCTACTCCGCATCCAAACGCAGTTATCATGTTCTTGATCTCATCTGAATTAAGAATCTTATCTTCTCTTGCCTTCTCAACGTTGAGAATCTTACCTCTTAGCGGAAGTACAGCCTGACGATTACGGTCTCTTCCGGACTTAGCGCTACCGCCGGCAGAATCTCCCTCTACTAGGAAAATCTCTGACAGCGCTGGATCCTTCTCCGAACAATCAGCTAGCTTGCCAGGTAGAGAAGTTGTCTCGAGTACCGAAGTCTTACGAGTAATCTCTCTAGCCTTTCTAGCTGCCTCTCTCGCACGAGCAGCCTTGAGGCACTTATCTACGATTAGCTTTGCTTCCTTTGGATTCTCATCGAGGAAGAATGACAGATTCTCATTCATGTTACTCTCAACGAATCCTCTAACCTCGCTATTACCTAGCTTAGCCTTAGTCTGTCCTTCAAACTGAGGATTTGTCAGCTTAACACTTACGATTGCTGTCAGACCTTCTCTAACGTCCTCACCCTGAAGCGAATCATCGTTATCCTTGAGAAGCTTAGTTCTTCTAGCATAATCATTGATAGTTCTAGTGAGAGCCGCCCTAAAACCGAACTAGGTGGAAACCACCCTCAATAGTGTTGATATTATTTGCATAAGAAAGTGTTAGTTCGCTATACCTATCAGTGTACTGCATAGCAACCTCTACTTCGTATCCTTCTTTTTCATATTCGAAGTAGAAAATCTTATTGTTTATTACTCCCTTATTTTTGTTGAGGTACTGAACAAATTCAATAATTCCACCTTCGTAGTGGAAGCTCTCTTTTTTCTTTTTACCCTCTCTCTTATCCTCGATGGAAATTCTTAGTCCCTTATTAAGAAAAGCCATCTCACGCATACGTCTCTGAAGTGTATCGTAATCAAAGACAGTTTCATCAAATATTTCTGCATCTGGCCAGAAAGTTGTTTTGGATCCTGTCTCCTTTGAAGTTCCAATAATCTCTAGCTCAGTAACTGTCTTTCCTCTCTTATACTCCTGCTTATAGAGATTACCGTTTCGCTTAACCTCTACAATCATATGAGTGGAAAGTGCATTAACTACAGATGCACCTACTCCGTGAAGACCTCCAGAAACCTTATATCCGCCATCTCCGAAATTTACCACCTGCGTGTAGCTGAGTATGAATAACTTCAACTGCAGGAATTCCAAGCTTAGGGTGAATATCTACTGGCATTCCTCGTCCATCATCGGTAACGGTTATTGAGTTGTCTTCATTTATCGTAACAGTGATGTGCTTACAATACCCAGCTGAGTGCTTCATCGACAGAGTTGTCAACAATCTCATATACGAGATGATGAAGTCCTGCAGGTCCAGTACTACCTATATACATACCAGGTCTAACCCTTACAGGTTCTAGTCCCTCGAGTACGGTAATCTGGGAGGCATCATATTTATTTTGCTTATTTTCTGCGCTCATATTGACCTTCCTTTTTATATTTCTAACCCATTTATTTTAGCATAGAGGCTTTAAAATATCAATAAAGGTAGTTTCACCCTTTTACGGAATAAAACTACCTTAAATCGCCTATTTTTCGATATTTTTATATTTTATAACTCATTTTTATTCTAGATTTTGTTCCAAATTTTATACAAGTGAGCCACTTTTTTTACGTTAAATATCTTTCCTTCTTTCATACCATGAAGGAGTTCCGAGTTAACCTCGGTCGACGTAAGAAATAACTGAACATCTTCTATCTCATTTAGCAGATAACTCTGTCTCTCTCTGTCGAGTTCAGATAATACATCATCCAGAAGCAAGACTGCATTCTCACCCAAAATCATCTCTGCGAGCTGAATTTCAGCAAGCTTTAGAGATAGAGCAACGGTCCTCTGCTGACCTTGTGAGCCAAACTTCTTGGCATCTATTCCATTGATATAAAAATCAAGGTCATCTCTATGAGGTCCTATGCTGCAGTGACCGTTGTAAATATCTCGTTCACGGGAATTTATGATTTCATCTAGGATATTCTCAGCTGCTACCGACTCAACGTATTTTATCTCCAAAGTTTCTCGACCTTTTGAGATGTTGTTCTGTATCTTGGAAGCTTTCTCTGATAGCATCTCCACAAATTCACGGCGAATTTTGATAATTTCACTTCCATATTTTGCAAGCTGCATATCGTAGATTTCAAGCATATCTCTCATCTTAGTTTCACTACCATTTGCTTTTAACTGTTTGATAAGTGAATTCTTTTGCTTAAGCACATCTTTATAGTTACGTAGCGCTTCAAAGTAGCTAGGTCTAAGCTGACTAATCTCTTTATCTATGAAATTTCTGCGCTTTTCTGGGCTGTCTTTTATTATTCTTAAATCATCTGGCGAGAAAACCACAACTACGAGATTATTTAATAACTCTGCAGTTCTACTGAGAAATTTATTATCCTTCTTAATCATCTTCTTACCACGATTATTGATGGTAATACTAATTTTTCTTATCTATATCTTCGCTAACTGCTTCTACAGATACATTACAGCTCTCCTCTCCAATCTTGATGAGATCTGTAGAATTGCTCGTACGGAAAAGAACGCGCAAACGCGCAGAGATATATGGCCTCTATGAGGTTTGTCTTACCCTGCGCGTTTTCACCTATTATTATATTTCGCTTTACTGTCGAACTCTACCTCAAGATCGCTATAGTTTCTGAAATTTTTTTAGTTTTATACTATTTACTCTCATCCACAGTTTCCTATTACTAGTTAATTCTTACAGGAAGAACTAGATACAGATAAGTGTCTCCCTTTAGAGGAGTGATGATGCATGGCTTTACACTGTCACTCATGTTGAGAATGATCTCTTCATCGTCTATTACCTTTAACACATCCATCATATATCTTGAGTTGAATCCAATCTCTAGGTTATCTCCTTCTTTCATGATTTCAACCATTTCTTTGATGCTGCTCTTCTCAGATAGAGAATTAATTTCAATCTGATCTTCCCCAATATTCATCTTGATAAGATTATTATTCTGAGCTGAAGCTATGATAGCAGCTCTATCAATACTCTTCATGAGTTCAATTCTGCTAGTTCTTATCTTAATATTAGTTTCAGCCTTAATAATCCTATTGTAGTCGATATAATTTCCGTTGAGAGTATTGAGAATTACTCTGTTGTTGTCAAAAAGCATAACAACCTTGTTATCCACAATCTCCATAAATAGCTGTTCGTCGTTATCATCGTCGCTGATAATCTTTGATACCTCTCCGAGAAGCTTCGCAGGAACTACGATGCTGAGCTTTTCGTCTGTATCTACCTTTGCATTGTAAATAGCCATTCTAAATGTATCCACTGCTACCATGCGAAGGTTTCCATCACCAAGCTCGATGAGGATACCCGTAAGTACTCCATTAAGCTCATCAGCGCTTGCAGAGAACGAAGTCTTGCGAATTAAGTTTTTTATGTCTTTCTTGGAGAGAATAATCTTCTGACCTTCTCCAATATTGAATCTTGGAAATTCATCTGCTGAGAAACAATTAAATGTAGATGAAGATTTGCCACTATTAATCTTTATCTGATTCTTTTCATGATTGTAGTCCATCAGTACTTCCTCTTCAGGAAGCTTATTAACGATGTTGGCAAAATTCTTTTCTTCTATAACAAATGAAACATCACCTTCACTATCAACAGGAATATTCGACTCGATAGTCATGTTAGTGTCTGTTGCTGTCAGATACATTCTATCACCCTTAGTCTCAATAAGTATTCCTTCTAATATAGGTGAAGGAGTTCTTGTTGGAATTGAGTGAGATACATTGTTAATAGCTCTATTAAGTTCATTTCTTGTGCAGTATATTTTCATAGAAATTCCCTTTCTTTATATATTATATATTTAGTAATAATAGTAGGGGCTGTTGATAATGTGGATAACTTTCTTTTTGCTTATATTATCTCGCATCTAGTTCAAAAAGTATATTGATAACCCCTGATGATAACTAGTTAGTAAAATATGGATAAATAAACTTGATGAAAAAGACAAGTGATTTTATCCTATAAATCATGCTTTTTTTAAGTTTCTTGTTAATCTCATCTATATCGTATTTGATTAACTCATCTTCATGATACAGATTCTGTATTTTATTGCAATTACTCATTACCGTTGAGTGGTCTCTACCACCGAATATCTCACCTATCTTAGAAAACGAGAAATCAGTACTCTCTCTACATAGATACATAGCAACCTGCCTAGCAAGTGCAATTTCAGCAGTTCTTCGCTTAGAGTCGAGGTCTGAAACCTTGATATCGTAGTAAGAAGCTACTGTTGATCTAATTCTCTCTGGAGCGATTGCCTTATCTGTATCTCTATAGATATCCTTGAGAACTATCTTTAGCAAAATCAAGATCTATCTTATTGTTCATAATCTCGGAAAAGCTTATCATGCGGTTCATAGCACCTTCTAGCTCTCTGATATTATACTTTGATTTTCTCAGCGATTAGATTACATACCTCTTCAATATCACTATCCAGTTCTATATCAGCAAGTTCTATCTTTTTCTTAAGAATCGCTACTCTTGTTTCAAAATCAGCAGGCTGAACGTCAGCCGTTATTCCAAATCCAAATCTGGTAGTAAGTCTTTCATCGAGCTTCTGTAGGTTGCTCGGTGGTCTGTCACTAGATATTACAATCTGTTTGTTGTTCTCGTATAGAGTGTTAAATGTATGGAAGAACTCTTCCTGAGTAGCTTCTTTTCCTTCCAAGAACTGGATATCATCTATGAGTAGTATATCTATATTTCTATATTTTTCTTTGAACTGATTGGTATTCTGAGTATTTATCGCCTCTATAAGTTCATTCGTGAAAGTCTCGGATGATATGTACAGAACATTTGAAGTGGGATCATTCTTTATAACCTGAATTCCAATAGCCTGCATGAGGTGAGTCTTACCCTAGTCCGGATCCTCCATATAGGAAAAGAGGATTGTAAGCTTCCGCAGGTGACTCGGCAACCGCGAGTGATGCGGCATATGCGAATCTATTATTACCTCCAACAACGAAGTTTTCAAAATTAAATTTAGGATTAAAAAAAGCTTAGAATTATCCTTATAAAGCGACTTTCTTACTTTTTCTTCTTATCAATTTTGTTGCTTTTATATTCGTCTTTGGATTTTATTACCACTTGAAAATCATCCCCGAGCATTCTCGAGAATATATCTTCGATTTGAACAATGTATTTCTCTCTAAGAAATTTGATAATGCTGATGTCTTCGAGCTGGATATAAATTATCTTGTTATCAACATCGAGTTTATAAAGCGATAAATCCGAGAAGAACATATCGAAGCTCAGCTTGCTCGTGGATTTCTTTATTTCCTCTATAAATGAATCCCATATCTTGTTAGTGTCCAAAATACTCCCTCCTAGGTGAATAAACATATTCTACACAAATAAATCCACAACAGCAATAACGCTGAATCCTATAAAATCACTGTATTATAACTTAACAAAAATAAAGTTATACACATGTTGTGGATAACTTTGTTAATAAGTTAAAAGCTACCACTAAATGTAGTATGTGAGAAAAATTTTTAAAAAAATTTTTAAATTATTTTTTTCCTAAAGAACACCTTCAAAATGGCGTATACATTGACTTTGTTGTGGTTTGAAAGTATAATATCGTGATGTATGTGCCTTTGGAATTTAGAAGACACAACTATATTAGATTATATCAAACGTTGATATGGAAGGAGAAACTAACAATGAAAAGAACTTACCAGCCTAAAAAGAGGCAGAGACTTAAGGAGCACGGATTCAGAAAGAGAATGGCAACTGCAAGTGGCAGAAAGGTTCTCAAGAGAAGAAGAGCTAGAGGTAGAAAGAGCCTTACAGCTTAATAGCTGACAGAAGGTAAAGTGATCATGCTCAGAGAATCAACACTAAGGAATCAGCAGGACTTCAAGGTTGTATATAACAAAGGGTCAAATCTAAAGTCTCAAGATTCATGGTAATTATCTATAAAAAGAATGGGCTTAAGTATTCGAGAATAGCTTACGTTTCTAGCAAGAAGGTTGGAAACAGCGTGCAGCGCAATAGGTCTAGAAGACTCATGAGAGAAGCTTATAGATTGCTGGGCTGCAAGGTTAAGAACGGGATACGACGTAATTTTTTTATAGCTAGAAATTCTATCAAATGATCACAAATGTGAAGAAGTCAGAAGGTCGATGTACGGGGTTCTTCGTTCGGAACACCTTCTAGACAAGTAAGGGCTTTTACAGATGATAAAAGCTTTTTAAAGAACATTATTAAACGCATATTGATAATTATCATCAGAGGATATCAGAAATTTATTTCGCCTTTATTCCCATCAACATGTAGGTTTCTATCCTACATGCAGCACGTATTTTATACAGGCGCTCGAGAAGTACGGACCTTTTAAAGGAACGTATTTAGGAATAAAGAGAATACTTAGATGTCACCCGGGAAATCCCGGAGGATATGATCCTCTAAGATAAGAAAGGACAGAATATGGGATTTATTGCGGTGCCTTTGGGTTATCTACTAACGTTTATCTACAAATTAGTTGGTAACTACGGTATTTCACTAATAATACTAACGGTACTCGTTAAGCTGCTCCTCTATCCTCTCTACTTCAAACAGATTAAATCGACAGCTTCGATGTCTTCGCTTCAGCCTAAGATGAAGGCTATTCAGGAGAAGTATAAGAATGACAAAGAGAAGATGAACGAAGAGATGGCTAAGTTATATAAGGATGAGAACTTCAACCCGATGGGTGGTTGTCTCCCTATGCTTATCCAGTTGCCTATAATTATGGGTCTTTTCACTCTTCTCAGAAATCCTATGAGGTATATAGCTGATGAGAACATGATTTTCGCTGTTCATCAGTCTTTCCTATGGATTAAAGACCTCGGACAGCCTGACCTTTGGATTCTTCCAATCGCTGCAGCTGTATCAACATACATCTCTTTTGCGATGACACAGCAGCTTTACAGGTCAGAATGAAATGATGGGTGGCCAGGGAAAATCAATGAACATGATGATGAAGTACTTTTTCCCACTCAGCATCCTATGGCTTGCTAGAGCTTACCCAGCTGGACTTGCTATATATTGGGCAGGTGGACAGTTCATTCAGATTTTCTTGAACATCAGAATGAACAAGTTCCGTACTAAGCTCAAAGAAGAGCAGGAGTTTGAGGAAAAGAGAAGACGTGCTGAGAAGCAGCTTGAGAAGATGAAGAAAGCAAGGATGAAAGGATAATGATGAAAGCTTCAGAAAAATGGGGAGTTGATGTCGACACAGCCGTAGAGCTTGCGCTTCAGGAACTCAAACTCACCAGAGATGAAGTCAACGTTGAAATCCTTGAGGAATCGAGTAAAGGGTTCCTCGGTATAGGATCTAAACTTGCTAAAGTGAGAGTTACTCCCAAGAATGACGGTGCTGATAAAGCACATAAAGAAAGCAACTTTCGATGATATAGACAGAATCCTCGCTGGTCTTCCTGAGAATAACACTGTTGTTGTTCCAGACGAGATTAGAAAAGACTACGATAAGTACGAAGAGGAAGAGCTTGAGGATGCTCGTGCAAGCGAGCGTGCTAGACAGGGAGATAAGAAGAAATCTTCTAGACCTAAGAAGAATAGAGAGAGAAGCAGAAAGAATCATGGCAATTTTGAAGCAACTCTACTTCTTGATGTCGATAAGCTGACACCGGTGCAGGATCATCCAGTCGAAGCATTCCTAAAAGAAATCACAAAAGAGATGGGCATTGACCTCGATTTCGAAGTTAAGGAAGGCAAGGATCTTATCTATGTAAATGTTACTGGTGCAGACACTGGTACAATCATCGGAAAGAGAGGACAGACACTCGATGCTGTCCAGTATCTAGCTAGCCTTGTAGTTAACAAGGAAAATGGCGGATACACAAGAGTGGTTATGGACGCTGAGAATTACAGAGCTAAGAGAGAACAGACTCTTGTAAGTCTTGCAAATAGACTAGCTGGTAAGGTGGAGCGTTCCGAGAGAAAGATTACTCTTGAACCAATGAATCCTTACGAGCGTAAGGTTATTCATTCAACACTTCAGAACCATCCAAGTGTAACGACTAGGAGTGAGGGTAAGGACCCTTATAGAAGAGTTATAATCGAGAAGAAATAACACTGAGAGCCCATCTTTGATGGGCTCTTTTCGTCAATAGGAGAATTTATGGCAGATACTATTGCTGCAATTGCAACACCTCTGGGAGAGGGTGGAGTAGGTATAGTTCGTGTGAGTGGACCTAATTCACTGTCCATTATGAAAAGCATATATCGTGAATGTCCCGATGAGGTAATTCCTCGTCACGTTTACTATGGACATGCTGTTGATAATCACGGAACAGTTATAGATGATATGGTATCGATATACATGAAAGCACCTCATACCTTTACAGGTGATGATGTTGTTGAATTTCAGGCGCATGGAAGCAATGTATCTCTAAAGCTTATCCTAAGAAGTGTAATCGCTTCTGGGGCAAGACTTGCAGATCCAGGTGAGTTTACTAAAAATGCTTTTCTTAATGGTAGGCTAGACCTATCTCAAGCAGAAGCTGTGATTGATCTTATAAAAGCGAGAAGTGAGAAACCACTTAGCATTGCTTCTGAGCAGCTTAATGGTAGCCTAGGTCAGGAAATCATAGATATTCGTAATCATATTAAAGACATGTTAGCTCAGATGGCTGTGAATATAGATTTCCTGATGAAGATATAGAGCAAGTTTCGTATGATGAGTTCTTAGAGGAACTTATGAAGCAACAAGGCAGGTTAGGCAAGCTTATTAAATCTGCTGAATTTGGCAAGCTTGCAAGAGAAGGGATAAAATTAGCGCTCGTTGGTCGTACAAACGTTGGGAAATCATCTCTTATGAATGGATTGTTAGGAGAGGATAGAGCGATAGTAACTAATATCCCGGGAACTACTCGCGATACAATCGAGGAGAGTGCAACAATCGGGGGATATCCGATTGTGATTGTTGATACTGCAGGGATTAGAGACACCGATGACGTAATAGAGCGGATTGGTATCGAAAGATCTAAGAAAGAGATAGATATTGCTGATCTTGTGGTTATGGTTATCGATGGCAGCAGTTGTCTTGAAGACGAGGATTTTGAAATTGCCAAGCATATCGAAGGAAAACAGGTATTTCTTGTTATAAACAAGGAGGACCTTGGTATTACTATACCTGAGAGTGAGATTGAGAGAATTCAAAGCATACTTAACTGTAAAGGTGTAGTTAATACAACTGTAAAGACTATCGAGGGAATCGGGAGAGTGCGTGAGGCGATAGAAAATGTTTTTATAGAAGGATTTGTTAAGAGTGATGGCGGTAATATCGTCATAAATGAAAGGCACAAAGATGCTCTCGTGAGAGCAAGTGAGTCACTAGCTCATGGCATAGAACTTCTAAAGATATATGAACCACTTGAAATTGCTGAAATAGAGGTACATGATGCATTTCAGGTATTAGGAGAAATAATCGGAGAAACCGCGAGCGAAGAGATTCTTGATACGGTTTTCTCTAAGTTTTGTTTGGGAAAATAAGTATGAATTTGCAGGAAATTAAAAATTCAAATAAATATAGTATGATGGGTGAATACGATGTAGTTGTCGTAGGAGCTGGTCACGCAGGATGTGAGGCTGGTCTTGCTGCTGCAAGAATAGGATGTGAGACACTCCTTCTCTCTATGAACCTCGAATCTGTAGCGATGATGCCTTGTAATCCTTCTATTGGAGGAACTGGCAAGGGGCACCTCGTGTGTGAGATAGATGCTCTAGGTGGAGAGATGGGGCTTAATATCGATAAGACTTTTATTCAGAGCAAGATGCTCAACACTTCTAAGGGACCAGCTGTTCATTCGCTTCGTGCGCAAGCAGATAAGACTAGATATCATCTCGAGATGAAGAAGACCATCGAGAATGAAGAGAGGTTAAGTCTTAAGCAAGCGGAGGTAGTTGACCTTATCATCGAGGATGGTGCAGTGTGCGGAGTTGTAACGAGAACTAACTCTATTTATTTGGCTAAAGCTGTCATTATGTGCACAGGAACATTCCTGGCTGGCAAGGTATTTATAGGCGAAAGCGCGTATTACAGTGGTCCGAGTGGTCTAGCTCCTTCGATGGAGCTTGCGGATAAGCTGCACGAATATGGTCTCCCGATGCGTAGATTCAAGACTGGAACCCCCGCTCGCATGCTTGCCTCGACACTTGATTATGACAAAATGAAGCAGCAGGATGGAGACGAAGAGATTATTCCGTTTTCATTTATGAATGAAGGAAAGGAACTTGGAAGAAATCAGATATCGTGCTGGCTCTCTTATACAAATAGCGAAACACATAGGATTATCCTTGAAAATATAGAGCGTTCGGCGATGTATTCCGGCAATATTGTCGGCATCGGTCCAAGATACTGCCCCTCTATTGAAGATAAGGTTTCGAGATTTAAGGATAGAGATAGACATCAGTTATTCGTTGAGCCAGAGGGTCTGGATACTGATGAGATGTATATTCAAGGTATGTCTTCTAGTTTGCCAGAAGATGTTCAGGAGGAGTTTATCACACTATTCCTGGACTTGAAAATGCTGAAATTGTAAGACCGGCTTACGCCATAGAGTACGATTGTGTGGATCCAACAACTCTGAAGCCGAGCCTAGAGAGCAAGCTTATAGATAATATGTTCTGTGCTGGACAGTTTAATGGAAGCTCAGGATATGAGGAGGCAGCTGCGCAGGGTCTTATAGCTGGAATTAACGCTGCGCGTAAGATTAATGGTGAAAATCCTCTAGTACTCGGAAGAAACGAGGCTTATATTGGCGTTCTAATCGACGATTTAGTTACTAAAGGTACTATGGAACCTTATAGAATAATGACGTCTAGAGCGGAATTTAGGCTTATTTTAAGACAAGACAATGCAGATCGACGCTTGACAGAGATTGGCTATGAATATGGACTAGTTTCTGATGAGAGATATTCTAAGTTTATTGCGAAGAAAAACCTCGTAGATGGAGAGATAAAGAGACTTAGAAATAAGTATACTGAATTTAGTAAACTTAATGAATTTCTAGTATCTCAAGGTAGTCATGAGGCAACGAATAATAATATTACTTTCTATGATCTTCTCAGAAGACCTGAGATTTCGTACGAAGCATTAAAGGTAATAGATGATGAAACCAGACCAGAGCTTAATAGAGCTGAGAGGTACGAAGTTGAAGTTAGAATTAAGTATGCAGGCTATATAGATAAGCAGTTAGCTCAAGTTGAAAAAATGAAAAAGCTTGAGAATAAAAAAACTTCCAGAAAATATCAATTATAATGAAATAAATGGACTTAGACTTGAGGCTAGGCAGAAGCTTTCTGAGATTAATCCAATTAGCATTGGTCAAGCAAGTAGGATTAGCGGAGTTTCCCCGGCGGATATAAATGTACTTCTGATTTATTTAGAGAAGGAAAGAAGAAGCAATGAGCGAACCGAGAGGAATGAGTATGAAGGATAATTTAATCTCAGAACTGAGTGGTAGATATGGGAACGATAAGACAGATAAGCTACTCAGATACATGCAGAGAATTCTGGAAATTAATGAGCATATCAACCTTACGGCAGTTAGGGAAGAGGGTGAATTCCTCGAGAAGCATATTGCGGACTCTCTAGCTTGTAACGATTACGAGGAATTTCAGAGAGCTAAGCTTGTTGTTGATATGGGTACTGGCGGCGGATTTCCTGGCATTCCTCTTGCTGTAACAAATCCAGATAAAAAATTCATTCTTGCAGATTCCCTTAATAAGAGACTTAAAGTAATCAATCAAGTTGCTGAGGAACTTGGGATTAGCAATATTGAGCTTATTCATATGAGAGCTGAAGATATGGGACATAATGCTAAGTATCGAGAGAAGATAGACGTATGTGTATCTCGTGCAGTTGCTTCTCTGGACATATTATCTGAATGGTGTCTTCCACTAGTAAAAAAAGGCGGGTATTTTATTCCGTATAAAGGAGAGAATGCAGAAGATGAAATCGCTTCTGCTGAGACTGCTATCAAAGTTCTCGGTGGTGATGTTGAAAAGATAGAGAATCCTTCACAGGATAAGAACGCTATATCTGGACATAGGCTTATTTTTATAAGGAAGTGTAATAATACTCCGAAGAGGTTTCCTCGCAAGCCGGGAATAGCGAAAAAGAGCCCTATACGTTAAAAAGACTTAATCCTATAATGTAATAGATTAAATTGTAGTAGTGGGAAAGTAAAATGTTTCACGTGAAACATTTTGACTACCCACTACATATTGTTTCACGTGAAACATTGAGAAAGTTTTTCACTAAAAACTCACGCAAATATAAGAAGAAATAGATGAGAATTGTGGATAGGGAAAGTCATAATATTATATAATTACACTAGTGAAATCTCGAAAAGGAGACTTATATGGGAAAGGCAATAGCAATATTTAATCAAAAGGGTGGAGTTGGTAAAAACAACTACCAACATAAACCTGAGTGCCTGCCTCGCTGTACAAGGCAAAAAGGTTCTAGTAATCGATATAGATCCACAGGGCAACACCACTAGTGGAATAGGAATTAAGAAAAGAAAATTAACTGATACATTATACGATGTATTGGTTAATAAAGATTATGATGTCCATAAAGCTATACTTCAAACGAAGACAGCTAATCTGGACATTATTCCTGCGAGTGTAGATTTGGCTGGAGCTGAAATTGAGCTAGTAAATATTGAAGGAAGAGAAAGAAGACTCAAGAAAGCAATCGAGCAGGTTAGAGGAGAATATGATTACATATTCATAGACTGCCCTCCATCACTTGGATTATTAACAATTAACTCGCTAACGGCAGTTGATAGCGTACTAATCCCAATTCAGTGTGAATTTTACGCATTAGAGGGAGTTAGTCAGCTTATGAGCACTGTTGAGCTTGTGAAAAAGAATATGAACCCAGACCTTCAGATTGAAGGAGTAATACTTAGCATGTTTGACGGTAGAACGAATCTGGCAATTCAGGTAGTGCAAGAAGTTAAGAAATACTTTGGGAAATATGTATTTTCAACTGTAATCCCAAGAAACGTAAGGCTTGCAGAGGCACCAAGCTACGGAATGCCTATTGTTAAGTACGATCCTTCGTCGGCGGGTGCAAAAGCATATAACAAATTTGCATTAGAGTTCCTAGATAGAGAAAAGAGGAGAAAGAAGAAAAATGGCTAAAAGAAAAGGTGGTCTAGGAAGAGGTCTTGATGCGCTCTTCGCAGATGCAGCTCCTCTGTTCGAAGAAGACTTGGAACAAAACGAGGAAGAAAATATAGACACGAAACTGCTAGACATCATCGATGATGTAACAGGAGATAAGAGCAGAGAGCGCTTTGCTACAAAGAATAAGTCTAAGAGCAACAGTATACATAAGACTAAAGCAGATAAAGGTGGAGAAAAAGGAAGTAGCTCAAACAGCACTAAAGAAGATAAGATTTCAAGGGAACATGCTGTCCAGTTAGAAGAAAGAAGTATAAAAGATTCAAAGGGTGAAACTTACCAAACGCAAGTAACTTCAGCGAGCATCGAGGCTGATGAAGATAGGGTTTTATATATCGACATTAACGACATTAAACCTAATAAAGACCAGCCACGAAAGACTTTCAATGAAGAAAAGCTAAAAGACCTTGCGAACTCCATCAAGGAGAACGGGGTAATCCAACCGCTGATCATCAGAAAAGCACAGAACGGTTACGAGCTTGTTGCCGGTGAAAGAAGATGGCGAGCTGCTAGGATTGCTGAAATCAAGAAGGTTCCTTGTATCATAAGGAATTTTGATGAAAAACAGAATATGATAGTCGCTATCATAGAAAATATGCAGCGAGAAAATCTCGATCCGATTGAAGAAGCACTTGGTCTTAATGAGATGATCAAACGATTCGAGTTCACACAAGAGCAGGTTTCAAACGCTTTAGGAAAGTAGAGCATATATAGCAAACTCGCTTAGGCTATTGAAGCTACCTGAAAAGATACAGAATATGATCATCGAAGGACGTATATCTGCCGCACACGGAAGAACGATTATAACAATCAAGGATGAAAAGAAACAGATAGAAGTTTGCGATAAGATAATTAGAAATGGACTATCTGTAAGGGCGGCGGAAAGGCTTACTGAAAAGATAAAGGACGATGCAAGACCTGAACGCAAGAAGAGAAAGCCTAGCGTGAATGCAGAAATTGCAGCAGTAGAAGATGAATTAAGAAAGATATTTGGCACAAAAGTCAACATAAATGGGAAAGCGTCAACTGGAAAGATTGAAATTGAATATTACAGTATAGATGAATTGAACAGGTTGATAGACATGCTTAGGGGCATAGAGTAGCCAAAGATAGGAGCAGAGATTTATGAACAAAAACGCAGGAAATATAGCAGGCGCAGAGTTTCTGGAGAGCTTGCCAGTGCCGGCGTGTATGGTCAATAAAGAAGGAGCCGTTGTATATGCGAATTCGCTAATAAAGAACGTGTTTGCATATGATGACATAGTGGATGGAAATTTCTTTGCGCTTACAGGAAGCAAGCTTGAAGATCTAGAAGAAGCTCGAGATACAGGCACAGAGGTTAAGATAAAGCGCAATGAGCAAATTTTTGTATTAAACACAACTCGTGAGGAGCGAGAAGACGGCATAATAACAGTTTTCTTCAACAATGTAACTGAACGCGAGACACTGCGTTCAAACTACAGAGATGAACATGTTTGCCAGATGTATATCAGCCTGGACAACTATGATGAACTGATTTCAAATTCGCCTTCAGACAGCAAGATGACAGTGCCGGCGGAGGTGGATAAGATTCTCAGTAAATGGGCTGAATCTAACAACGCAGCTATAGAAAGTATCAGCGAGGACACGTATCTTGCGACACTTTACAGGCGAGATGTTGATAACTTGATTGAAGGAAGATTTTCGATTCTGGACACAATTAGAGGTATCCAGACCAAAGATGATTTTCCGGTAAGTCTCAGTATAGGCGTCGGAATGGGAGTGCGAAACCTGCAGGATGCCACAGAGCTTGCGGAAGCAGCACTTGATCTCGCTATGGGACGTGGCGGAGATCAGGCGGTAGTCAAGAACGGTGATAGAACTCACTATTATGGCGGAAAGCTCCAATCGATGGAGAAACAACAAAGGAAAGTCGAGAATTATCGCACATGCGCTAAAGCAGTTAGTTAGAGAGAGCTCAAATGTAATCGTAATGGGGCATCGTTGGCCGGACATGGACTGCTTTGGTTCTGGAATAGGGGCTTATAAAATTGCAAAGTACATGGAGAAGGATGTTGCAATCGTAATCGAGGAGTACAACGAGGCGCTACAGGCGATTTACAAGCAAGCGGTTGAAACCGATGACTACGAGATTGTAGGAAGAGAAAAAGCCATAGAGCTTTGCGAGGATAAGACCCTTGTAATTGTTGTCGACACGCACAGACCAGGCATGGTTGAATGTCCTGAAATCCTTGAGAAAGCTGATAAAATCGTCGTTATCGATCACCACAGATTATCCGATGATTCGATAGATAATGCGATACTATCATACGTTGAGTCATATGCGTCTTCTGCAAGCGAACTCATGACGGAGATTATCCAGTACACTTCTAACAAGAAGATTGTCAACAAGTTTGAAGCGGAAGCGTTATTGGCCGGAATAACGGTGGATACGAATAGGTATTCCATTAAAACTGGGGTGAGGACATTTGAAGCCTCCGCGTGGTTAAGGCGTGTAGGCGCTGACACCACTGAGGTTAAGAGGTTCTTTCAGTCGGAGGTTACATCGTTCCAGATGAGAGCAGAGGCTGTTGCTAATGCTGAATATATGGACGAAGGCGTTGCGCTTTCGATTTCTCAGGGATATTCGACAGATGCACAGATTATCAATGCGCAGGTTGCAGACGAGCTATTAATGGTTAAAGGCGTGAAAGCTTCGTTTGCTGCTGGAAAGAATGATAAGGGCAAGACAGTGATAAGTGCGAGATCTCTCGGAGAAGTCAATGTTCAGGTGATTATGGAGAGGTTCAATGGAGGAGGGCATCTTAATTCAGCAGGTGCTCAAACTGACATGGAGCCAGAGGAAGTAATCGCAGAGCTTAAGAAGATAGTACCAGAGTATTTGGGAACAGATAGCGAGGAGTCGGATGCTTACGGACAGGAGTAGGAGTATAAATCTTCGGAAGTGTTCAAATAGGCAAAGGATATTTCTAACGTTAAAAATGTGTTAGTAAAATAAAAAAGGATTTACAAGAACAACAAGAATCCAAGCGATGGGAATTAGTAAAATAAAGAGGATAGGAAATTGCACAGGAGAAAAAGGAGGGCAATATGCAGATTATTTTAAAGAAAGACGTTAAAGGAACGGGTAAAGCCGGAGACGTTGTTAAGGTAAGTGACGGTTACGCAAGAAATCGCTTAATTCCAGGTGGATTTGCAATTGAGGCTACTCCTTCAAATCTCACAAAAGTTAAGAGAGATAAGGCTAACCGCGAAGAGCAGATTGCACTAGATAAGGCAGAAGCTAATCAGGTAAAAAGGTGCTCGAAGGAGAGGTTATCAAGCTTAAGACTAAGGTTGGTGAAGGCGGCAAGCTATTCGGATCGATTACTTCGATGGATATTGCTAATGCAATCAAGGAGCAGACAAAGCTCGATGTCGACAAGAAGAAAATAGTGCTGATCAAGCCAATTAAGGAAATCGGCGAACATGAAGTTGATATTAAGCTATACACTGAGATTACAGCTCGCATCAAGGTGGCTGTTACTGAGGAATAAACATGCCAAATGATATAAACAGTCAACTTTCGGAGGCTCTAGAGCCTCCGAAAGACATAGAAGCGGAGAAGGCGGTTCTGGGCTCGATGATGCTAAGCGATGATGCCGTTCAGGATGCCATAGACATACTTAAGCCAGAGGATTTTTACCTCAAGGAACATCAAGAGATATATAAGATGTTCATGAGTATGTTCAGAAGAAGCATAACTATCGACCTTATGACGACGAGAGCGGAGCTTAACAAGGTGCATCAACTTGAACTAGTCGGTGGTATGACATATCTGAGCAGGCTGTCAGGTGATGCTATTAACCCTTCAAATGCCAAGTTTTATGCGCTCACCGTCGTTGATAAATCGAAGATGCGAAAGCTCATCAAGTCGGCCGACACTATGCGAAAGAATGCATACGATGGAAGCATGGACAGTGAGCAGATTCTCGATGAGGCAGAAAAGGAAATTTTTTCAATAGCACAGGCTTCTCAGCGCAAGAACTACTCCCCTATTCAGGAAGTGTTGCAGACCAATATCCTCCAGATAAATGAGCTGGTGAGGAACAAGGGACAGCTTCCTGGTATTACAACTGGATTTAGAGATATTGATAAAATGCTCGGCGGTCTCAAGAAGACCGACCTTGTTGTGCTTGCGGCTAGACCTGGTATGGGAAAGACTGCGTTTGCGCTTAACGTAGCAGAAAATGCAGCGATGGCTGGTCATTCAGTACTTGTGTTCAGCATGGAGATGTCCAAGGAGCAGCTTGGGCAGAGAATGCTCGCCATGTCAGCAAGAGTCGACATGGAGCACATTAAGAACGGAACAATCGAAGATGATGAATGGTTCAGCATTGACACAGCTCAGGAGAAATTCGAGAGCGTAAATCTCAACATCGACGATACAGCGCAGATCTCGATTCTCGAGATGAAGAACAAGTGCCGAAGACTCAAGGAGAAGAGCGGGCTTGACCTCGTAGTCATTGACTACCTGCAGCTCATGTCCCTCGGATATGGCGGAGATAACAGAACTAATGAAATCAGTGCGATCACTAGAAGTATCAAGATTCTTGCAAAAGAACTTGACGTATGCGTAATCCTGTTATCGCAGCTTTCCCGTGCTTCTGAACAGCGTAAGGATCATCGCCCGATGCTGTCTGACCTCAGAGAGTCTGGTTCAATCGAGCAGGATGCAGATATCGTAGTATTCCTAAAAAGGGATGACTATTATCAAAATGAGGATGAAGAGGCAGATACTTCATCAGGGAACACATGTGAAGTAATTATTGCCAAGCACAGGAGCGGTCCTACGGGAACCGTTAACCTGGCTTGGATTGCAAGGTACACGAAGTTCGGAAACCTCGAGTACACAGTATAGATTTGTATAAATAAGTTTTTCAAGTTTTTCAAGGAGAACCATGAACAACACTGAGTTTGTTACAGAACAGAATAAAGACGTCTACCTGTTTAGTACGGAAGTCGAGAACCTCATGATAAACGAGTTCTTTACCAGTGCGAACGGTGACTATGTAAAAGTGTATTTGCTTGGTTTGATGCGTGCAAAACACGGGATAGTAGAGGACAGAAGTAAGACTGCAAATGTTCTTGGCATCACTCCAGATGAAATCGATGCGGCGTGGGACTACTGGGAGAGCGTTGGCGTTATAAGACGAGACTATATGCCGGATGACTCATATAGAGTGGTTTTTTTGAGCCAGATTTCAAGATTTTACGGAAACAAGAAAAGTAGAAGCTCTGGAAGCGAGTCAGAAGAACAGGATTCGCGCCTTGTAAATCTCGATCTAAAGCACCTATATGACACTTACGAGAGTGCGAGCGGAAGAAGCATACCTTCTAGCGATGCCCGCAAGATAGCCGATACCATTGGTACATTCGGAGTTTCGCCAGAGGTGTACGCTTATGCGATAAAATACAGCAGTGATAACGGTCATAACGATGTTCGTTATATAAACAAAGTCGCTATTAATTGGCACAAGGAAGGATGCAATACCGAGGCAGACGTAAAGGCGCTTTTGGATAAGGACGCGAAACGAAGATACCTCTATGGCAGGATATTCAAAGAGATTGGATTTAATCGCCAATGGAATTCCGGGGACTGCGAGATGATGGATCGCTGGTTCGACAAGTTTGGATACAATATAGAGGAAGTTCTTGAGGCTGTGAAGCTCACTGCAGGAAAGCGTGAGCCATCACTTAGATACGTCGATGCCGTCTTGGAAAACAAATATCGCAAAGCTGGAGGGATTGAGCCTAGCTACAAAACCAATAATCAGAACGTTACCCAAGGAACTAGATATGCAGGCGATAAGTCGATGCAAGTAGAAAAGGCAGGAAGTACAAACTCGGAAGGCAGTGTAAACGTCAGCAAGCGAGTCCTCGAGGAGTACTATAAGTACCTAAGAGAAAAGGCTGTACATGATCAGAAGGAAAAACAGCAGAAGCTTGAAACAGAAATGCCTGTAATGCAGAAATTTGCAAGCATTGAGGCGGACATAAAAGAAAAGCTACTCGCTGGACTTGGAAGTATAGGCAAGGAAAAACGGACGGAATTGCTGCAGAGACAGAAGGAGCTTATCGAGCAAAAGAAAGAGTTCCTTGCGGTGAACGGGTATCCGGAGGATTATTTAGAGGTTAAATATAAGTGTCCGATATGTAAGGACCACGGAATTATGGACGATGGAATGCGCTGCTCTTGCGTTAAAGAGAGAGCAGATGAGGCTTATAGATGGAACAAAGACAGGCAAATAAAGTAGACAATAAAGATAACAATTTACAGAATGTAGAGAATATGGAGAAAAAAAGCAGAAGGCTCCGTCTAAGGCAGAGAGGAAGGCAGCACAGAAAGCTGCTGGTAAGCAGGCAAAAGAAGCTAAGAAGGAGAAAGCCAAAGCTGCCAAGAAGGCGAAGAAACAAGCTAAGCAGGATAAGGTCAGAGCTATAGAGCAGAAGAAAAGTGAAGCCAGGGCAGAGAGGAAAGCGGCAAGGGCAGCAAAGGGACCTACCGTATGGAATAAAATGGGTTCTGCGATAGCCACAGCTGCTGCTGCACCAATCTATCTGCATGATAGGATCCAAGATGCTTCTGACAGGTTTTTCATTGGATGTGGGTTCAGCCTAGCTACAGAGTATCATGACATGCGTGTCAGATATAAGGGAAGTGGAGCCAAGATGGTGAGCGGGCTTTTTGCTTTGATTATCATGGTCTGTGGTGTGTTACTGACGATGCAGCATTACACAGTCTATGAATATGCATATAACGGGCGTGTACTCGGTTATGTAAAATCCGAGGATAGTGTCGTCGGGCTTTTGGACGTTGCAGGAGACCATATGTCATCGAATAACAATGGTGCACGCATTAAGTTTATCGCTGGTAACAATGTAACATTTAGGAAGGTTTCAGCAGCAGAAAAGGATTTAGATGATGCTGACACTGTTATGAATAAGCTGACATATATGACAGACATCGAAGTTTCTGCTTATGGCGTCTATCAGGATGGCAAACTGCTGACGGTTGTAGAGACGAGGGGAACAGCGGACTCTTTAGTTAAGGAAACTCTTGCTCACTATAAAAAACCTGCAAAAGGTATGAAGCTTGAACAGATTAAGTTTGCTAAGAAGGTAGAGGTTAAACAGCTGGATGTAATGCTTACTAGCGTTCAGAGTAAAAAGCAGGCTTCGGAGCAACTCCTTAACGGCGGAAATATTAACATGAGTCACATCATAAAAGAAGGCGAGAGCATAAACAGCGTCGCTAAGAAGTACGATGTAAACGTCAAGGATATGAGCGGCAAGAATAGCGAGCAATCCGTGAATAACCTTAAGCCGGGAGATCTTGTAAACATGGAAAAGAAGGTTTCACCGCTTGAAGTTAGAACCGTTGAAACTGGAAAGATGTCTGAGACAATTCCATATGAAACGGAGAAACAAGAGACAAAGGATCTCTACAAGGGAGAGTCTCTGGTCGCACAGGAAGGTGTTGACGGAAGGCAGATAATCAGCGGAACAATTACTAAAGTAAACGGAAAAGAAGTAAATAGAAATATTAAGCACAAAGAGGTAGTTGTTCAGCCGATTAAGAAAATCGTTAAGGTCGGAATCAACGATAAACCTAAAACTGCATCGAGTGGCTCGTATGCAGTGCCTATCAAGAACAATTACGTTATCAACAGCAACGGAAAATTCGGAAGCAGATGGGGAAGAATGCACGAAGGATTAGACTTCTCTTGCCCAACAGGAACACCTATTTATGCTGCCGATGGAGGAACTATTACGAAGGCCGGTACTTTCGGTGGCTACGGAAACTGTGTAATTATCAAGCATGATAATGGACAGGAAACACTCTATGGACACTGCAGTAAGATAAACGTAAGCGTCGGGGATAAGGTATATAAGGGACAAGTAGTCGCAAACGTAGGAAATACGGGTCGAAGCACAGGATCACACCTTCACTTCGAGGTTCATGTCGGAGGAAAGGCTGTGGACCCATGGAGCTACATATTCTAATTACAGGGACGACAGATTCTAATGAGCAAAAGCAGAAAGAAGAGCAGAGAGCTGAGGTCATCCGATAGGGTGGCCACAGCCTCAACTGAAAGCAGAGAAACTAGGCAGACGACTAGGAAAAAACAGAAAAAGAAGAAATTCGGCACAAGAGGAATTTTTTCAAAACCTGCAAACAGGCGCAATTTGATAATTGTGGCTGTGGTTTTGCTGTTGCTCGCGGCGTCAGTTCGCAATATAGTCAAACTTGAGCTCGAGAATAGAAGGCTTAAGCACAAGCAGAAAGAACTTATAGAGCAGAGAAAAGAACTCAAAATTGAGCTCAGGAATGTAAACAGCAAGGAGTATATAGAGGAACAGGCTCGAAAACAGTTAAGGCTTGTTGATCCAGATGAAATCCTATTTGTATTTCCTAATGAGAAGGATAAGGATAATGCAAAAGACAAATAATTTGGGGAAAGAAGACAGATTAATCATAAACGAAGCGATAGTCGTAGAAGGTCGTGACGATGTCGATGCTGTAGCAAAAGCTTGCGATGCGCTAATTATTGCAACGCATGGATTTGGAATAACGAGTGAGACCTGGGGGCTGATCGAGAAAGCATATAACGAAAAAGGTATTATTATCTTGACTGATCCCGACTATTCTGGTGAAGAAATAAGGCGAAAGTTAACGGCAAAATTTCCGAAAGCACTGCATGCATATTTACCAAAATCAGAGGCAATTAGGACGATGACATCGGAGTTGAAAATGCGGCGCCAGAGGCCATTAGAGATGCGTTAACTAAGGTCCATGGCATCACCAAGAGTGCTAAGCAAGATAACATAACTATGGACGATCTTAATGAACTGGAGCTCGTCGGAGGACAGCAGGCTTCGGTGCTTCGAGAGCATGTGGGGGCAGAGCTCGGAATAGGGTATGGAAACGGAAAAGCATTTCTAAGAAAGCTAAACGGGTTTGGAATATCTAGATCAGATCTCGAAGGAGCGCTTATAAAGGTCAAGGCAGAAAATTTAAATACTAATGCACAAAACTGAGAAATAGCGAGAAAAAATTGGGAAATAAATCGAAACACAAAGGGAAGTATAACACAGGCAGCGGACGGGTACCGCATGGCTTCAAGCACGCGAAGAGTCTTGGACAGAACTTCCTAAATGACCAAAACGTAATAGACGACATAGTAGAGGGTAGTGAAATAGATGAGCAGACCTTGGTTGTCGAAATCGGGCCGGGTGAAGGTGCTCTTACAACTGAGCTCATAGAGGCTGCTGGCTACGTTATCGCAATAGAGCTTGATGATAGGCTGATCCCTATCCTGCGCACTAAGTTTGCACTGCATGATAACTTTGAAGTTATCCACGAGGATATTCTAAAAGTTGATATCAAATCAATTGTGGACGAAAGCATGAGAGCCCATGGACTTACGAAGACGAGGATAGTCGGAAATCTACCATACTACATAACTACTCCGATAATCACTAAACTGATTGAGTCGAAGGCGAGATTTGAAAGCCTTACTGTTATGATGCAGAAAGAGGTCGGAGATAGAATTGCGGCCGAGCCTGGAACTAAGCTAGCTGGAGCGATTACATATGCTGTTCATTATAGGTGTACAGTGGATAAGATTTGTGATGTTTCACGCGAATCATTTTATCCGGTGCCAAAAGTGGATTCGGTGGTACTCAGACTCAATATGAGAGATGAGCTAGCGGTACAAGTTAACGATGAAAACAATTTCTTTAGGTGCATAAAAGCAGGTTTTTCGATGAGGCGCAAGACGCTTCTAAATTCCTACAAGCACTAGATGATGTTAACAAAGACGTCATAAAGCATGCACTTGAAAGTGCTAATATAGACCCATCGCGCAGGGCGGAGACGCTTACGATGGAAGAATTTGCGGAATTATCCAATTCCATTTGGAAGGAGTAACTTAATATGAAAGTTAAGAATTTCTGTAGAGGGGTTCTGGCAAAAGATAAAGGGTGGCGCACACAAGGTGCACGACAAGTACCGTGCGAGATTTCCAAAAGAAGGTGCCGAAAATTAAACGACGGAAAGCTACATGATCGAAAGTTCATTTTAAAGCTTGCAATTGCATCAATTTTGATGAATTTATACATCGAGACATTCGCACGAATTACGAGTGGGGTCTTCGATGGAGCTATGTTTTTATTCAAGCATCCGATTATTTTCTTATATAACTGTTTGATCATCTTCGCAACGATGTGCCTCGCGCTTATGTTCAGAAAGCGTGGCTTTGCATTCCTGATACTATGTACAGTCTGGGGGATTCTAGGAACTGTCAACGGTGTCATCTTGCTCAAGCGAATGACTCCATTCACACTTTATGATTTGCAAAACACAAAGGACGGCTTCTCACTGCTAACCACATATTATTCGAAGGCCCAGATAACCCTAGGCGCTGCGATTATTGGTGTTGCGCTGCTCATAGTCGTGCTTTATTACATAAATTGCTACAAGTGGACGAACTTAAATTACAAGAAGGAACTAGGTATAATCGTTGTAGCAATTGCAACATGCTTTGGTGGCACTTTCGGTCTGATTGAGACTAAGGCGCTAAGCACGTTCTTCGGAAACCTGAACTATGCGTATAGAGATTATGGGTTTGCGTATTGTTTCTTAAATACCTCTGTAAATAAAGGAATCAGGAAGCCAAACCATTACTCAAAGAAAGAAATTCAATCAATCCTTGAGAATTACACCAAGAATGGTACAAATACAAAACTAGTGCAGAAAAATGATGCAAAGAAATATCCTAATATCATCATTCTGCAGCTTGAGTCATTCTCTTATGCACAGGATTATAAGAATATCAAGGTTTCAAATGACCCAACGCCGAACTTCACCAATCTAATGAAGAACTACTCTACAGGTTGGTTTAAGGTTCCGGCATGCGGAGCAGGAACGGCCAACACGGAGTTCGAGGTGCTAACAGGTATCAGCTCTAGGTTCTTTGGACCGGGAGAATATCCATATAAGGGCAAGCTTCGCGAGCAATCGCTCGAGAGTCTCGGATATGTGCTAAAGAGTCACGGCTATGATACGCACGCAATGCACGACCACAGAGCATTGTTCTATAACCGTAATGAGTATATGCATCGCTCGGATTTGACAACTTCACATCGCTTGAATACATGAACAACATCGTCAAGACTCCAACTGGATGGGCGAAGGATAAGGTCATGACCGACGATATTATGAATATAATAACGAAATCAGATACGAGGGATCTGCTGCATATAATCTCAGTACAAGGACATGGTGCATATCCGACGGAGCGAGTTTTCAAGGATCCATATACAACGGTAACTGCAAAGGATGAAGCTACTAAGTGGAAGTACGAATACTACGTGAATGAACTCCACGAGATGGATGAATTTACAGGAGACTTGCTAAAGAAGATAGAAGAATCTGGCGAGCCTACCGTCGTGCTAATCTACGGAGACCATATCCCTGCACTCGATATCAAGGAGTCTGAGTACGGCACAGGAGACCTCTACCAGACTAGATATGTAATATGGGATAATATCGGTCTTAAAAAGAAGGACAAGGATATCACGTCATACGAGGTTACTGCGGACATACTTAAGAATATCGGTCTGGGTCATCAGGGTGTAATCTTTGATTACGAACAGACTGCGGACAAGAACTCTAAAGACTACGAAAAGAACTTAAAAGCGCTCGCTTATGACATGCTATATGGAAAGAATTATGTTTTTGGCGGTAAGAATCCATATAAGCGGACAAAGATGCGCATGGGATACAAGAAAATTAAGATTGATGGCATAATCTCAATCGGCAAGAAATACTACATAAAAGGACAGAATTTCACGGAGCACAGTACAGTCAGCCTAGATGGGAAAGTGCTAAAGACAGTATATCTAAGTCCGACATTGCTCGGCCTCAGTGAAAAAATCGACCAAAAGGACGTTAAGAAGCTACGAGTGAGCCAGATTGACTCCAAAGACGAGACAATCTTATCAACGATAGGCGGCAATGAGGAGCTATAGTCCCGGGAGGAACAATGGAAAAAGAAAAAGAAAAGCACAGCTACGGAGTCAGCAGTGGCTACGAAAGCTAAAAAGGCCACAAAAAAGTCAAAGGAAGCGGAACCGACCGTAGATACGAAAGCAACAAAGAAAGCGGAAACTACAAAGACTACAAAGGTTTCTGAAACCGAGGCGACTACAACCACAGCTAAAAGGGCTAGATCAAAAACGAGCAAAGCAGGGGAAAAGGCAGCCCCTGCTAAAGCTACTAGAGCCAAGAAAGTGGCAGTAAAAATAAAGAAGTCTGAAGTGCCTGAAGAGGCTCTAGCTGCGGAAGCCCGTGAAAGCGCTGAATCATATGACTCTGCAGAGGCTTCCTCAGCAGGTGAAGCTTTCGCTTCGAGCGAAACTGAAACGCTAAATGACAAAGCAATTAATTCTGAAGAGGTTGAGGCTGGAGCGAATGAAGAGTCCTCAGATGCCTCAGATGAAACAAAAGTAACAGAAATCGAACAAGAGCGTCCAGAGGTCGAGGGAATCCTCGATATCGCAGAAGCGGGATTTGGCTTTCTGCGATTTAACAACTTCCTGACATCCGAGAAGGATATCTACGTGTCACAGACTCAGATTAGAAGGTTCGGCCTCAGAACGGGAGACAAGATTCGCTGTATCTCGAGGCATCCTAATCAGGGTGAGAGATTCGGAGCACTTCTATATGTGAAAGAAGTAAACGGAGAGACGCCGATTAGCGCGAGGAGAAGACCTCATTTTGATAGACTGACACCGATTTTCCCGAATGAGAGAATCGTACTCGAAGACACCAGCATCAAGCTGGCTATGAGAGGCCATGGACTTAGTCGCACCTATCGGCAAGGGCCAGAGAGGTCTTATCGTAGCTCAGCCTAAGGCGGGTAAAACGGTTCTGCTCAAACAGATTGCAGCGAGCATTGAGAAGAAATATCCAGAGATTGAGATGATCGTACTCCTCGTAGACGAGAGACCTGAAGAGGTTACGGATATGAAGAGAGCGCTCACTCGCTCTGAGGTAATATATTCGACATTCGACGAACTGCCTGCACACCACGTTAAGGTTGCTGAGATGGTAATCCAGAGGGCGAAGCGACTAGCCGAAGAGGGCAAAGACGTAGTCATTCTACTGGACAGCATCACCAGGCTCGCGCGCGCATATAACATGGAGACGCCATCGTCGGGAAGAACGCTATCTGGCGGACTTGATCCTGGGGCTCTTCATGCTCCAAAGAAATTTTTTGGTGCGGCACGTAACCTCGAGGAGGGCGGTAGTATAACGATACTCGCAACTGCACTCGTCGACACGGGAAGCAGGATGGACGATGTAATATATGAGGAATTCAAAGGTACAGGTAACATGGAGCTTCACCTCGATAGACAGCTAAGCGAGCGCAGAATTTTCCCTGCGATTGACTTGGCAAAGTCTAGTACGAGAAGGAAGAGCTACTCTTAGATGATAACGAATATCTCGTGATGAACATGATGAGAAGAGAGATGGCTGCGGGAAATCCTGCTGATGTTGCAGAGAAGGTGCTCGACAACCTGAGCCATACCAAGTGCAATAAAGACTTCGTAGATGTGATGCTCAAGGAGCTGAATTTCTAACAGTCGGAGGGAAGATGGATTATAGTAAGATTTTCATCAAAGACGCTAAGCCGACCAAGATTGGCGGTCAGGCGGTAATGGAAGGTGTAATGATGCGCGGTGCAGACAAACAGGCGCTTGCGGTCAGACTTCCTAATGGTGATATAAAACTAGAGATAGAGGATATCAAGACACCTTCTAAGGTGACTAAGGTGCCGTTTGTGAGAGGAGTGGTGAGTTTTTTCTCATCGCTGATCTCTGGGATGAAGACTCTTATGCGCTCATCCGAAATCCTCGAAGAAGCAATGCCTGAAGAGGAGATAGAGGATCCGAGCAAGTTCGATCAGTGGCTTGAGAATAAGTTTAGGCCTAAGACCGTGTGGAATGTCATGATTGGCATCTCGGTGGCGATATCGCTGCTCATCACAATTGTTGTGTTCGTAATCATGCCGACATATAGTGTAAATCTGCTAAAGCACGTTACCAAGAACACAATACTGCTCAACCTCGCGGAAGGTGTGCTAAGGCTGGTGATTTTCGTGCTGTATGTGCTGGCAATTTCCAAGATGAACGACGTCAAGAGACTTTTTCAGTATCACGGCGCGGAGCATGAGACGATTCACTGCTGTGAGAATGGTCTTGAGTTAACTCCTGCAAATGCCAAGGAGTTTTACACGCTTCATCCTCGCTGCGGGACTAGCTTCCTCATGTTCGTAATGATTATCAGCCTTGTGCTGTTCTCATTTCTCGGATGGCCAAATCTAGCATGGCGAATCATATCTAGGCTTCTTCTGATGCCAGTAATTGCAGGCCTCAGCTATGAGCTCCTAAGGTGGGCGGGCAGAAGTGACAGCGCATTAGTTAAAGTGCTGAGCTGGCCAGGGCTCATGATGCAGAAGCTAACCACTAGAGAGCCAGACGAAGAACAGCTAGAGGTTGCAATCGCTTCGCTAAAGGCTGTGCTCGGTGAACTCGAACCAGGTGTAATCAGCAAGCAGAATGAAGATGTTAGTGATGACCTAGATGAGGCAGTTGAAGAGGATGAGCTTGATTCGATTTTCGATAAACTCGAAGATAAGAGGTATAGCGAAGATGAAACTATGGTAAAGAACCTAGTTCGAGCGGGGAGAGCGAAACTTCAAGAAGCCGGCATCATCAATCCGAACGGAGATGCGGATGATATATTCTGCTACGTAACTGGATTTACCCATAACGAGATAATAACAAGAGATACGGAGCTACTCGACAGTTCCGATGTCGAAGCATATAGGGAGAGAATCGACCAGCGTGCAGCGGGAATTCCGCTTCAGTACATCACAAAGGTACAGGAATTCATGGGCCTTCCGTTCTGTGTAAATGAAAATGTTCTCATCCCAAGGCTCGACACGGAGGTGCTCGTAGAACAGGTGCTCGGTATCATCAGTGGCATGGAGCTCGAGAGTCCAGATGTACTCGATATGTGTACTGGTAGTGGCGCAATCGGAATTTCGATTGCAAGTCTAGCTCCGGGTGCACGCGTCAAGCTGTCGGATATCAGCGAGAAGGCGCTCGAGGTCGCGAGAAAAAATGCGGAAATTAACGATGTACTGGACAGGGTAAGTTTTGCACTCGGCAACATGTTCTCGTCACTTGATGGAGATGAAAAGTTCGACCTAATCGTCAGCAACCCACCTTACATCAAGTCAGAGATTATCGAGACGCTCGATCCAGAGGTGAAGGATCATGAGCCAAGGCTTGCGCTAGATGGTGGTGAGGACGGCCTTGATGCATATAAGGTTATCGCAAATAACGCTGCTGCTCACCTCAAGGAAGGCGGAGTTCTCGCCCTAGAGATAGGCTACGATCAAGGTGAGGCGGTTTCATTCCTGCTAGAGAGAACGCACTACTATAAACCAGCCGCGATTATTAAGGATTTGGCAGGAATGAATAGAGTCGTGATAGCTGAGAAAAAACCGATAGAAGAAAAGTAAATATTTTAGGGCAAGCTACCCGTAGTATAGAACGTGTGCGGATAACTTGGCCATTCACCAGATATGGGAGGTTAATGATGAATATTGCAGTTATATTTGGAGGAAGGTCCGACGAGCACGAAGTATCACGAAGTTCCGCGGTAAATGTCATCAAGGGACTCGATTCTGACCGCTATGAAATTACTAAAATTGGAATAACTAAAGATGGCAGATGGTATCTGACTGAGGCAAGTACAGATGAAATCTCTAGCGGTGCTTGGGAAAATAGACCTGACAACAAGCAGGCGTGCATCCCTGCGGATCCGACGGTACATGGAATCCTCGTTTTCGATGAAGAGGATAGAGCGACCGCTAAGCGCATAGACTGCATAATACCAGTGCTACACGGAGATAATGGTGAGGACGGAACGGTACAGGGACTCTTTGAGCTCGCTGAAATTCCTTACGTTGGACCTGGCGTAAAGGCTTCTGCTAATGGAATGGATAAATCATTTACCAAGATTATCGTGGGTGAGACTGGCATCACTCAGGCGAAGTACTGTGTGATTAAGAAGAAGGATTTTGCCGATGACCGTGAGGGTGAAATTATGAACGCACTCAGCACGAATGACGGGAAGCTACCGCTGTTCGTTAAGCCATCTTCGGCGGGATCCTCGGTTGGAGCTTCCAAAGTCGAGAAGAAGTCGGAGCTCGAAGGGGCTATTGAAAATGCATTTAAGTATGATGACAAGGTCCTCGTCGAAGAGATGATTGTCGGCAGAGAGATGGAAGTTGCGGTTCTCGGTAATCACAATCCGAAGGCATCGTGCGTGGGAGAGATTCTATCCGCTGGGGAATTCTACGATTACGATGCGAAGTATAACAATCCTGAATCACAGACGAGAGTTGTCGATGATATCCCGATGAGCAAGCAGAAGGAGATTAGAAACAATGCTGTCGAGATATTCAAGGCGATGGATTGCCGTGGCCTATCGAGAGTGGATTTCTTCTACACAGAAGACGGCAGAGTTGTGTTTAATGAGATTAATACCCTGCCAGGATTTACGAATATCAGTATGTATCCACAGCTGTGGGAAGCCATGGGCATAGACCAGCCAACACTGCTCGATAGTTTGATTAAGCTGGCGATAGAAGAGCATACGTATGATGAGAAATATTAATAAAAAAATAAAAAGTAGTATGTGATAAATGAAAAGAAGGTCTGAATTGGTGATAGGTCTTCTTTTTTCAGAAGAAGTATGAAGGATTAGATTATGCAAAATAAACTACTAAGGAAGGCTCTTGTCATAACTTGCTGCTTACTCGTGGGAGTAGGGGTAGTCTTTATAAGATGGTATGTTAAAAGAAACCTTATGCAACACGCAGTTTACTATGCGATGCATATTGAACATGCCAAAGGGACACATCCAGATTTTGCAATAGTGATTGACAATATGGAAAGAATTAAGCAACCAAAGGTAAACAAGGTTGTATACAGGCCGGAAAGTGGAAAAGATGGAGCATTTAGTGGTAGAGTTTTTATTTTTAATAAGGCATACTCTATTGACGGTAAAGTACCAGAACTTTACTTAGGGACTGGTGATGAACATGCCTATATCTATATTGATAATAGAGGGATAAGATATGAATTTGATGAGTCTTTTTAAATTGAGAAGCGCATACGACGATGATAGTTACGATGAAATAGATATACATACGATAGATGAGAAAGCTATCAGTGATGAGCTGTATAAGTATTTCGGATTCCTTATAAAGGCCAATGATAAAAAGCCAAAGATTAATTTGCAGTGGCTTTTTTTAATAAAAAAAGTACCATAAAAGATTTAATTAGTGGTTCAGTATAAATTTTGACTAAACATAACAGTACCCTCAGATAAGATATGTGCCCAGAATCCTGGACGCATATCTAATCTAGAGGGTTTTTCAAAAGTCTCAACACATGCAGAAAGCACACTGCATAGTAAGAAGGGGAATATTGAATATCGTATTTAAAAAGTTTGTCATATAAGCTAGGGAAAAAAATTTATGATATTAACCACAAAGGTGCTAATGTCAGTAATTGTGGCAATTTCTTTTGGATTTGTGTTGGTGATACGCTAGGATGCTATATTATAATTTTTTTAAAAATAGAATTAAGGAAAGGAGGAGACCCAGTGAAAATTGGAACAATTATTAAAGAGAAGCGTACTAAATCAGGACTAACACAAGAAGACTTAGCTAAAAAAATTACACGTTTCAAGATCTACTATTTCAAATTGGGAGATTAATAGAAATTAAATGGTCTTGTCGTTAGCAAAAATATGTGCGTGAGATTTCCCTCTTTCCAATGAATTACGGTATCGGCACACATCCCTTTATCTACAAATTGTTCAATGCAGTAGTCATGCAAGAGCTGTTTATTTTGTGATAAAGATAGTTCAAGTGGCAATGCAAGAATTATTCTTCTTGCAAACAAAGCATTTGAATTAGTTTCAATTTTTCAACTGCATTCCACAGCACCTTTGGATCAGAAAATTCCAAAGGTGCATTCTTCGGTAGTAGCATTTCGCTATATATGGGTTCATCCATCTTGTAGCGATAATCTACATATTCACCTGTGAGTGAGCGTTGCCATCTTTCTCGGTGAATATATGCCGAAGAATTAACGGCAGATTTGCCGTTAGATTTTGAAACTTTTGCGATATTCATACTGAATATTGCCATAGTGAAAAATCTCCTTAGCGTCGCAGACCGCACTCAATGGGATAGGCTTTGCCTGTCCCTAAGTGCGCCCTAGCGGGATTTATGGTATTAACTTTATAATTATTTACTATATTTTTACAATTCTGATAAAAATCCATAAAAAAAGAAAAAAATGAGGTTAAAAAAATGGATAATAAAAAAACTAGAAAAAAACTTAAAGAAAGAGAAGCTCAAATCAAAGAGCAGATAAAACAAGAAAAAAATTAAAAATAACAGGGGATTCCCCTGTTATTTTAATTTTTCTTTTATTAATAACGTTTTAACATTTTTGCAACTAATTATCATCATTAAAAAGAGTAATAATAATATGAAAAAAACAAATAATAATATTGCAGTTTTTGATATAACTTCCGCAACAGCTAAACCATATGCCAACCCAGAATTTGCTCCATAAAAGACTTTGGAAAAAAATGAACTGTGTTTGCAAACATAATACTGCGCCAATGATTATTACTGCAAATTTGGATATTAGTTTATATTTATCTTTATAATTTTTTTCATTGTAGTATTAATCCTCGCATTTTTTTATCCAAGAACTCTATTTGATGTACATCATAACCTTTAATTAACTTATATCATTTTATATAGGGTATTAAAAATGATATAAGTATATGTATTTATTTAGAACAATTTTTCAAAAACAAAAACATATTGTTTTTCGATATGCTGCGAAGTAAGATATAGATAAATTAAAGGTATAAGAAATGCATTTCGAAATTAACTGTGTAACATTCGTAAGACGAAAGGAGCACCAATATGAATAAGGATAATATAACTTTTAAGCTAACAAAATCAATATTGGTAGTTTTTACATTAGCAACTATACTAGCAGTTGCACTAGGGAGCATAGATATTTTGACAACACGATTTACAAACTTTGCAGCTATAACAGAAGCTTTATATGGGATCGTTATTACAGTGGGGATAGTTACCGTGATAGCTAAACTGTGGATGCTACCAAGTATAAATGAGGGATTTTCCCTTAAAAAGAAGCAAAGACTTGCAAATCTATTGCTAACATCTTTCTATTTGAATTCGTATGCGAGATAATTCATGGGGTACTATCAAATAAAAGGCGAGCGTATATTTGAGATATTTAACGTAAAAGTATCAATTTTGATGATAGTATTTCTTCTATCTGCATTTGCATTTATGTCGGTAGGAAAGCTAATACTCAACTACGTTGAACTGCAAGAAGATAACAAGTTAACAGTATAGACAGCGGGAATATAAAACATGTCAATCAAAATAAATTTAGACAGTATCCTCGAGAGCCGAAATATAACTATTCGTGAACTATCTGAGGCAATCGATATCACGCCAGCTAATATTTCAATATTAAAAAATAATCGTGCAAGAGCTATTCGGTTTACAACACTAGATAAAATGTGTACATACTTGGGTTGTGAACCTGGAGATATACTCGTGTATGAGAAAGACATAGTAAATGCGAATGAATAAATATTTGATGAGAACAGCAAAGAATTTTATGCTGTTCTCGATATAGTTTTTGTGAGTCAAAGTTTAGCATTTTTAATCTTTACGGTGATCTAATTTAGTTCAGCTACCTGCTAAAAAGAAACCACTATATACATAAAGAGTAACGTGCATAGCAACTAAAAAGTCATTTATAAATTCTGCTCCGATGTACTATATCAATAAGCACTAGTACAAGTCGCTCATCCTGTATTTCTGCTAAAATCCTGTAATCGCCTACTCGATAACGCCATTGCCCACTTCTATTCGAAGTCAATCCCTTGCCGTGAATACGCGGGTCTGTGCAGTTCATGAGATTTTTATCAAGCCATGCTTTGATTATCTTTTGAGTTTGCCTATCCAATTTCTTAAAGGCTTTGTCGAATTTATCAGTTGTAACCAGTTGATAAATCATAAGTCAATTTCTTTCCAAAGTTCACTGATTGGACGTGTTTTTAATGTTCCAGCAGCTTTTTCGGCTTCATAGTCTGTAAAAAAACTTGAAGGTCGTATTCTGTCTCAATTCGTTTTCAATCATAGTAGTTCTGATAATTTCAGACAGAGTTTGTGTTGTTGTGCTTTGCATAGGATTTGAATATATTTAGTTCTTCTTCTGGAACTCTTAAGCTGATAATAGACATATCCGTCCTCCCTTCTTGTGTAATACGATTGTATTACACAAGAAGGTGGTTGTCAAATTAAAACAGAAATCATGGACTATACAAGAGATCCTGGTAAATGAAAATTGCAGGGTTCTCTAAGTACATGCAATATAAATTACTTGATAATGTACAGTCATATATGATAAAGTGTACTAAAAAAAATTTATATCTAATAAAAAAATTGGAGAAGTGTGTATCATGATAAAGAAGATTTCATCTATTGTTATTTTTAGTCTGCATTATTTTATTTAATATCACACCAATCGTTATAGCAGCCGACTATGCCGAGCTTGGTGATTCATCAGCAGCAAGCGGAAGCTTATCAGAAGAAACAGAACAAACAGCAGATAACACACCCAGCATAAGCGGTGTGAATGTTTCTGGTGACTTTAATTAGGGTACCCGTGGTCCCGACTATTTTAAGAATATCAAAATTGATTTGATAGGAGAGAATCTTACGGAAGACAACTTCCTAACTGAATAAGTTCTAAGATGGACGGATAAAACGGAAGTTGAGCTCATATCGGGCACAGAGGTTGGGCATCTTAATTCCAGCTCTAATTTTGGATCTGAAAGACCTAGTGTTCCTGTTAAGTTGTATATAAGCGGCAAAGAAGCTGAGAACATTATTTAAAAGGAAGTAGATTAAGCATGAAGAGAAGTAGAATAATAGGCATTAGTATAGTAGTGCTAATTATGGGGGTACTATTAATAGTTTCCAACCTATACATAGATTACAACCTCAGAAAAATACTCAGTTTACTATGCCCACAACATGGAACATAAAGAGGGAACACATCCAGAGATGGCAATGGCATTAGAAAATATGGAGGTTATCTATAAGCCTAACAAGAAGAATATACGGTATAGGGATGATGGCGGGTTTGCCATTTACAATAATTCTCCAGATAGTGAACAATATATATTAAGTTGCGATCTAGGAGAAAACGAGCGTAAATATGTTTATTATAATTTTTATGGAGGAAGACTACTATTTTAACGAGGCATTTAGCCAAAATAATTCATATGTATATGTTGACAACTATCCGCTTTTTTTGTATAGTATTATTAAAAAGGGGGAAATGTTTATGTTACATAGCATGCGTATTCGATAAAGCATTGAAATCAAAAAGATTTTTCCCATTTTTCAATATGGGCTTTTTGTCATGCTTATTTTGCGTATGCTATACAACAAAACTAACGATGTATAGACATAGTATAAAAAAACTATGCCTTAATTTTGTTGTAGTGTTATATGTATAAATGCAGGTCAATGCTCATGTTGAGAATTGACCTGTATTTTAGCAAAAGGAGAAATATTATGCTTGAAAAATATTGGATAAAAATGTCCAATTTGTAACGGAAAGACGAGGGTTCAAGTATTTTTATAATACGGTATTAAGAAATTTTCCTCTTTTCTGCCCTAAATGTAAATTAACACATATCGTTGATGTTGAAAAAAATTAGAAATCATAATCAAAAAACTCTGAAAAAAACAAACTTTTTAATTTTTGAAAAGGAAGGATATTAAATGAAACACTTACCTAAAAAGTACACCTACGGAAATATTGAATGACCCATACGGATTTACTTACAAAGAAATGTCGGAAGTAATTGGAGAGGATAAAGCAAGAGCCTTATATACGGAATTATATAAACAGCCATTTCACAAAAAAAATCTATCAATATCAACAAAAAAAGTCTATAAAAGTAGCGATACTGAAAAGTATGTTTATGAATTGAAAGACAACAGGTATATCGAAACGGTTTTTTTATTAAACGGCGAGATGGTGGGACTGTTTGCGTAAGTACGCAAGTTGGTTGTTCTGTTGGCTGTATTTTTTGTGAGTCCGGACGCAATGGTTTTGTTCGTAATCTAACACCGTCTGAAATTGTGCAGCAGGTCATATTGATACGTCAAAAAGTAAATCGTATCGTTTTTATGGGAATGGGAGAACCTTTATTCAATTACGACAACTTGATTGCAGCAATCCATATTCTTCGAGATAGAAATGGACTTAACTTTCCAACCGACGGCATTACCGTATCAACAGTTGGTCCAGTTAATCAATTAAAAATTGCGCGAAGAACATCTAAAAAAATTCAGTTGACAATATCTTTACATGCAGCAACACAGGCTGCGAGAAACTGTATCATTCCTCATATGCACATGTACGCTATTGAAGATGTTGTTAAGCAAGCATTGTCCTATTCACAAAGGCATAATCGAAAAAGTGGTATTTGCGTATTTACTTTTTACCAGGTATAAATGACCGTTCCTCAGATATAAGGCAACTTGCAAAAATGGTTTAAGGGCAAAAAATAGTTTATGATTAACGTGCTGCAATACAACCCGACGAGTAATTCAAAAATTAGAGCACCACAAAAACAAGAAATGGTTGCGTTCAAACATCAATTAGAGCAAACAGGACTTGAAGTTACCATGAGAGTTTCTCATGGTAGAGAGATTAAAAGCAGCTTGTGGACAATTAGCTAATACATATAATAAAGCCAAAAACAACAAAAAATAATTTAATTAAAAGAGCCAGACGCACAGACGCAGAGCCGATAATATGCAGTTTGAAATACTGCTGTTATCGGCTCTTTTTGATTTTAATTTGTGCCCCAATAACCATATTGGAGCAAAATCAGAACTGTTGCTTGTCGTTCTTTGATTTCCGCAGCAGCTTTGAAAAAAATCAAAAGCCGCCGTTTCTTTTTATTTTATACCAAATTATGGTTATAATGGCACAACAGGATTATATAAAAATAGACATCAAAACCATAGATCAGGAAGCTCTTTACAAAGACATATACAAGAATTTTTGGCTTCATTGTCGAAGCCAACGTCAATCGCAAACCGCTGATTAACCTACAGAAAGAGTTCAACAAGAAATACTACAAACGATTCAACTAATGGGGACTTGTGAATTTCGATGAAGAAGCTAAAAATTGCAACAATACTTATAATATTCATATCTTTCGGATGGTTCGCATATACAAATTTATACCCTGCTCAAAATCTCAGAAGATACTCTGTTTACTATGCCCACAACATGGATCGTAAGAAGGGAACACACCCAGAAATGGCAATGGCATTAGAGAACATAAAGGTTATGCGTACACCAGCGAGTAGAGGAATAAGATATGATTATGATGGACTGGAGAAAGTGTATAACGATAGAAATAAAAGAACATGGTATTGTGCCTTCGATTTGTGCAACTTATGCTCAAGAAAATACAGAATATTTTTTTACTTAAGGCCTGATAATAATAGGTATATTTTTTTAATGCTGATTTTACTCTAAAAATTGTTTATAATCGCGATTCAGCAAATCTGGATCCAGAGAAAAAGTGATATCGACGAAGAAGAGTTATATAAGGAGGTTTATAAAAACTTCGGCTTCCTTGTCGAAGCCAACGTCAATCGCAAAGCCGTTGATTAACATGCAGAAAAGAGTTCAACAAGTACT